>Ga0325414_1000053_pt1 | contig 57331 bp, 26 predicted proteins | sample PopdelMetagenome_8_FD_206183 | JGI IMG/M metagenome (GOLD analysis project Ga0325414, IMG submission 206183) | Populus deltoides microbial communities from Bellville, Georgia, United States - Leaf-PdKOR-R3 | ecosystem: Host-associated > Plants > Phyllosphere > Phylloplane/Leaf | place: USA... | reverse complement strand
ACACGTGTAACAGAATAAAACAATACATTGATTCATGGATCTTTTTCAAGACATGATATTTACGTAGGAATTCGATACCAAACTATCATTCTACACTTCTATATATCAATCTATAATCAAAGTAGTTGCAGTTCAGAAATTTGAATGTTGTTGAGTTAATTGTTGGTTGCTCTGTGTTGTTATAGCTTGTATTTAGTCTTTTGGTCCTTTAACAATATCCCTTGTAACGCTCCACGGTCCTTTTCAATTGCCAATGTGATCTTGTAATGCTCTATGTTGTCACCTCCTACTATTCACGTTTCATCAGTGCCATTCTCTTACTGGTTGTTTGGAAAATCAATTCACATGCTTGTCTTTGTTACGAGAATTCTCGATCGACAGGCCTCCTGTACATGTAAATTTGTTGGGCATGTGGGCATAACCAAGATATGGGGATAACAGATGTAAAAGATTTCTCCTCCCAATTTGAGACAGTCTTGCAATTCTCTTTTCATATTTTCGTTCTTGATAGCTAAACGGGTGCGTAAGAAAAAGGTGATCCGTGTGATTTGATGATTTGTGGGATTTGGTTTCATCGACTTCATAATTTTGTTTGCTGGGAATTCACAAGTCGCGGGTTTTAACCGCTGACCAGGCCCTGTAGGAGGTTGACTGTCCATTTCTGTTCTGATAACATGGGTCGTCTTAAGGCCTCGTGATAGTCTTGGCATGGGCTTCTAAGTTGGATCTGTACCGGTGTTATTAATGCTGGGCTGGAGAATCACCGTCCCTGTCAGACGTGCTCAGAAGGAAGGCAGCGCGTCCTAGTTCACAGTACAGAAGAAACAAAAACCTCGTCCCTCTTTAACAAGCTAGCAATGGAGAGTTCGGTTCAACATTTTCCTGTCACCCATAAGGAGTGTTCTGTAGTTATCAAGGTATTATCAGCCACCTGATTGTTTTTTTTTTCCTTCTAGGTTGTGTGAGTTTTATTCTGATTGATTTATTGTGTAAAAGGAATGGCCCGTTAATGATTGAGTTTTCTTCACTTGTTTTTGTTTTTCTTTCTCTGCTTGACAGGGAAACAAAACAGATATGGTAATTTCCGGTTATGATGACCATTTTCTGGTGAGTTTGAGAATACCATATATTTGGTGGGCTTGTGTCTGTGTGTGGACAAATTTGTGATGTTTGACAAAATGCTTAACAGGTGATTGCTACCCAAATAGGATGCATGGGCACAATACTGCATGCCAGGTATGAAGAATCCGCGATGTTACTGCTTTTAAAAATTGTCAGCTAAAACATATTATTATGGCTATCCACTGCAAGGCCACAAGATTTTGTTTCATATCAGTACCGCACGGCCAATTGTTTTTCTTTTATCTTATTCCTGCTTGTTTGTGCAACAAAGTAACAACCTCCTCTAAATTTATTGAATTAACTGCTCTTTTTCTTTGATGTAACTAATATCACAATAAACACAACACTTTCAATTAGTTGCTTGCTTGTTTGTATATCTTTTCATAGTCCAGTGAGATTGATATTTGGATGGGATATGGTTATGATTGATATCCTGAACTTGTTCTGTCGCATACCTATACGCCTGATTAGCTGCCTGGAGCCGGGGTGGGCGGGCTCCTTCTAACCTCCATATTTGTCAAGGGTTGTTTCCAATCCTCCATGCCCGCCTTCATTGGATTCAGACCTCCAATGGAGGTCCACTCATTTCTTTTCATGACTCATTTTCATTAAATAAAGAACTCAACTCATTAAAAAAGAAATTTACAAGTATCAAACAAAGCTAAATATTAGGGGGGGGGGGGGTTTACACAAATTATTTTAGATATATATTGGCAAAATTATAATATAATAAATCATTTATATATAGATTTGGGTTTGGAGGTCTATCAGATCTAAGGATGCCTTAGCCGCCTCCTTAACCGAATCAATCAGTTATTTTATCTGCCTCCACTTCCATGGGGATAAAAGGTATGGTTTATGAAGAATTCTGAAGGTAGATGGATGTATAAGCTTTGACTGAAGTGATCAAGCATTGGTTACAAGTGGTGGAAAATCTTTATCAAAAGGGTGAGAAAAAAGGGTAAAGATTTCCATAGACATAATGATATATCTCAAAAGAGAAGATGATAAACCGTTGCTAGTCAGCATTTTTTTAGGGAAAATCTGTCGCAAGAATCCTAGAATGATTAATCATTATATTTAGTTGAAACATATCTCACAACCATGCTTATTAAGATTATATTAGAGTATTAGACTTGAATGGTAGTTTTTAGCAGATTTTCTATGATATACTCCGCATTTGTTGCTAGGAAGGACGAGAGTTTGTCAATCCATCCAACCTTCAACGTGTCTGTAATCTTTGGAAAACGTGATGAGGTAAGCTAGCTAGCCAGCCTCAGTAGTTCCTAGTTTGATTATAACTTGTGATTGATTTTGGTTGATTTCAAAATGTGCAGCCAATGCTTGTCGCTTGTGCTAGACAACTAATTGAACATATAAGGTATGCCTTCATTTGGCATAAATTATTTAAACAGGTCAACTATCATGTAATCACTGCTTTGTCTCTGCTTAAGAAACCTCTGAAATGTGATGTGTGTGTGTGATTATAACATCTCCTTTTGTATTGGTTCTAAATACCCTGTTAACTAACATCTAACATAACCTTTTGTGTTGGCAGTACATCAGGCTCGTCCAAGCCATTGGTGCTCTCTCTTGGTCTTCAAGACCATTCTTCGGTAATATCCTTAGAAATCATCTTCCAGGGAATGAATATGGAAGTATAACGACTAAACTCTTGTCATGCAGGAAACATTGAGAGGAGTTGTCTCTGCCGTAACTGCAAATCGTGTATGGTGACAAGCAAATTACCATGTGACCTCTGATTTTGCCAGGGAACTCCCAGGTTTACCCCTTTCTGAATACAACGAGGTGGCATTTATTTAGGGCTGTCAGATTCTAAAAAATGAAACAGCTTCAGGATTCAAATTCGCTTCTTTTCTTAATATCCTCATGGGACTTTGTCGTTATGGAATAGGGGTGACTATATGAACTTTATCATAGGTGCTCTTGATCAATATTTACACCAATTTACTAGAGTCCAATTGTTGTGGAAGTGATTGTTGATCTACAAGTTGTGGGTGCAAATCGTGGCTGTGATGAATAAGGGTTTCAAATCATATAATCATTTACTTTTGTTGCAATCTATTTTTCTAGGAACCTTGTCATTATATTATATTATTTTATATTTGGAGGACCTTGAAAAGTAAACATAATCATTTAGGTTATGGATCTTTGGGCTTGCATTTGAAAATTGGATAAATTTGTTTTGAAAATAGGAACTGAGGTTTGTTTTTCAAATCGAGTAGAAACCTAGGGAGAGCAAAGAACGAGAAAACAATGCTCTCCACTTCTTAGACATCAAAGCACTCCTCCCTCTCCTCTCCTCTCAATCAACAATGCCAGGAACCCAAATTTAATTATTGGATGTTAGGGTTTTCCTGATGCATCGTGGCTCACGGGGATACGAATACATCAATCAGTTTTTACCAGATACTTGATTTGAGATGACTGTCATTATTTATCTTTCCATTGGATTTTCTTGTAGAGAGGAATCATCGGGGGCGGACCTATGCTCTCCACTTCTGCTGGATTTGAAGGCTTGCAGCGTTTAATATTTGAATAAAAGTAATGCTGCCCCTAGAACACGGCAGCATAAAAGCCTGCCATGTATGGCGGCGGCAAGAACTTCAAAACGTCCAATAAAATCAAAATTGGACCAAAAACAATTTAACGTTTAGCTGTCCACACAGCATTACAGATGAAATTTGATCCCTCGTCCATGGTAGGAATGAATGCATCAAGTTTTACGAGAATTATCAACAATCGCTGTGAACACATGTTGAGAAGATATAGAGTTGCTGGTTAAAATGAAAAATCCCGGCGCAACATGATGGCTATACAATTGCTGAAAATAACCAAATTCAAGCAGGCACTAATCAATGATGCGTGTTTACATTTCAAAATAGAACACTGGTTAATGTTGAGGCAGACCCGGTCTCTTTTCCACCATCTCATAATGGAGAACGAAATTTTCCTGCATCAACATCGATTTTACCAATGGGGATCAGAAATCAATCAAGCCTGCATTCGTAGAGCAAGAAAAGAATGAAAACATATGAACTAACTACAAACAAGTCAAGACCTTAAGCGTTATCTCAAATGTGTTTGGTTCAAAACAATGGTAAGACCCTCTCTCATATGCGCTCGTTTTAACAAGTGGCTCTGTGTTGGGGACTCTTTTTAACCAACGCCGCTGCTCCTTGTGGTATAACCAGCCTCTTTCATAACTGCCAACAGAGAATATCCCACCATTAGTCATATTTTTTAATTAGCAAAATTGCAGGTATTCAAAATCCTGAATGGTCTTTTTCCCCGAGCATAAGACGGACTCAAAAGGGCGGGAAAGGTAAGGAAATGGGCAGGTAGTGGAGGTTACATGGATACAAAACTACAACATTCAATTCATCGGTATCAGAGCTTACAGTATGTTTGCGGCATGTAATTGAGCTTCATCTTTTGGCATGCTGAAAAGCAACAGGATAAAGAAAGGCATTAGTGAAAACTTGAAACATAAGGAAAGAAAACAGCAAAAATCCACTAAACAACTGCACCTGTAAAAGGCATAGAGCAACGTCTCTGTCCAGAGCTTTGAAAAGTAATTATGCTGCAACCAAGACCCAAAAGAAGAGTCAATTATGGAAATAAGAGGTTAGGATTAAATAACAAAATTATAGAAAAAGGACAACAGCAAACTCACATCCAGTGGAGGTGGTGGCTTAGCATAATAACACTTTGGAACATTGAACTCTGGATCACCCTTTGCTGGCTCGTCAGACCATGGGGAGCCAAAAGTCTTGTGAAGACTCTCAGCTGAATTCAAATTCAATCCAAGAGTTGTTAAATCAATTCCAAGTGCCAGGGAGGTCAGATCAGGATCACTCATCCTTATAACACTTAACAAGCCAAGTAACCCAAACGGATCAGGTGCAGATTGTGCTGCCTGCATGGACTTTATGCCCTGATCTCTAAATGGTTGATTGACAGTCGACATTTGTTGTAGTCGAAACTGGGGCTGGTTCTGGTGTTGATACTGCTGGATGAGCTGGTCATATGATCCAACACCAGATACCGTATTCGGAGAATTTAAAGGTCTCAGCCCAATTCCTGGTGGTCCACTGGTCTAAACCAAAGATGAAAGGATAGTTTAACAGATTTCTTAAGAGGAAAAATGAATAACCATAGATAAGTAAAATAAAAATAATAGCTGTTGTACCACCCCAACATGAAGTTATGAAACCAGTTGGTGTGGTAACCATCAGTAGCAAATTATTGAATCCAAGAAAATTTTCTTCTGGGTTAATGTTGTCAGTGTTGCCCTTCACCACGATATCTATCAATTTAATCCTTAACATTACCAGTTGTTTTCAATTATACCCATCAGTTCATTCTCCATCCCAATCTGATACAAGGATACGTTAAGTATCCACATGGCAACTCCACAAATTAAAGATCAATCATATTTATTGTTTAAAAATAACATAAAATTAATGATAATTGAAATTTCAATCTAAACTAAAAATTTTGGAAAAATCAATGCCATTTAAACTCAAAAGTACACAAATTCAATTTCATGGGTTTCAAATTATTTCAATGCTTTTACTATTAGTTTTGTTTATTTCACTCATAATAAATTCTAAAGTTAATAAATCTTAATATTCTGGAGTTGCCGCATGGTATTTAATGGATTCTATTAACTGATTTGGAAGAAGAGTGGACAGAAGGGTTGAATTGGAAATTCAAGTTAACAATAAGGGTAAACTTGACAGATCCAATAGGTACAGGGCAACATTAATAACAAACTTATTCGTGAGGGGCTATTTTTTGTAGTTACCCTTTTTTTAATATACTGTAACCACGCAAGGACTTGAAATTGACCACTTTCATGAGATATTAAAGCCACATTAACTTGAGGCAATGGAGACCCTCTAAATGGCATAGCAAAAAACTATTAACAGGACTAAACTTCCACACCTGTGGGTGATAGGCTGAATGTGAAGATGGAAATAGTTCTGAACCATGAAGATCTTGATTGTTTACAGATGCAAAAGAGACGCCACTACTGACAGCTGGGGCATGTTGCTGTTGCTGCTGAGGACGATAGGATGAATAAGCCTCTCCTAAGTTGAACCCAGCAGATCTCCCTATCTGCAGAGTGCAGAAATGAGGTGTCAGAAAGTACAAACAGATAACATTTGCTATTGCTAAATTTCCATTTCACATAGAGGCTCACAGAGAAGTGCTGAGATTGCATCATTGACAAGGTATTGTCGTGCAGTTGTTCTTTCTGATGCAAATCCATAGTGTAATCAGCATTACCACCTGAATCAAATCCAATATCATAATCAACGTGTATGAAAAATGCATTACTGATTGGAGAAAAATTAGGATAACAACTATGCAGATGTAGGTTTTTGTTCTGGCAAGGGGCAAAATCACAAACACAGCTACAGCCAAGTCCAAAAGACACGACATTAAAAATGTTATAGATCCAATCACAAAATATTGCTTAAGCATGCATTAGGAAAATCTTTATTGTAACTTATACAGGGACATCATCTACTGATTAAAAGGTAGCATCACGTCAATGAGCAAACCCGTGAAGATGGGAAATTACAGGACCGATGAGCTTCTATTCCCACCAACCAGGAGGCAGTGTGCTAGCATTATACAGAAAGTAAGGAGCTTGCAAGAATGAGTTTGGAACCTTTAAATCCTGGTAAAGCTGGAAAATCTTCATTCTGAATGCTGAACTCTTGGCTTTGTTGAACAATGGGACTAACTCCAAGACCAGGTTTTCGTAGTGAACCTGCAAGTAGTTTCATTGTATTTTATCACCAAATACAGGTGAAAGCAGAGACAGAAATAACCATAAACAAATAGCAAAAGCATATTTTAATTACCCAATTGACCTTGAGGCCCTCCAGCAGAACTAGGACGGCTTGTCAACTGAGGGAAATCATTGTTAATGTCGAAAGGGGAACTGTCATTGGAGATCACATCATTCAACATTCCCATAGAGCTGAGATTGTTCACACCTTGAACATGGCTTTGGGAAAGAGGACCAATGGCAGTGGGGTAGGAGTTTCCTAACATAGGAATCACCTGTGGATTTCCTGAATCCACAAAATGTCATTTACACAAGCAAATATAGCAAAACTTGGAAATTAAGATTTGAAAATCTAAACAATCTGTGAACAAAAGAACAAATAGGGCAGCGAACAGTCAAATTAATTGTTCCGGATATCCACCTGATTCAGCTTTGTTTTTTAACACCCAGAAAGACTCACAAGCTTGAATCTTCCATACAATCTAAAAGATAATGACATTCTTTTCAAGTGAAAACAACAGCGCACTTTAAAAGGCCTTAATCCCAGACTAGTGGGGGTCAGCTATAAGGATCCTTTTGTGCCATCCAGGCAATCATAAACAAAGAAAAAGAGGGCTGCAACGCTAAGGACATTTAACTCAGGAGTTCTGATGGTGCTTGTAAGAAATTACAGACAAGAACAATACAAGAAATTCTAGCAAGCTTTCAACATGCAAACAAAATAAAATTCAAAACGAGCATCAACACAATTTCCAAGCTAGCAAAGCCAGTGGCAAAGATATTTTATCACATTCAAACCAAGGCACCAGTAAATTGTATGGTCAAGAAAATAAAGCATTGATTAGTTTCTTCCTTGCACACAAACCTTGTGGAAGCACACCAGTCATTAATCTATTTTGTCCTTGCATGCCTAAGCTGCCAGATCCGCTATTTGCAGTTAAATTCAAACGAGAAGCAAGACCAGGGACAGATAGTCCTCCACCCGAGCTTAAGCTTCTCCCAATGTTCCCACCACCAACCATGTTTCCTCCAGAACTCGTAATCCTAGGACCTGTATTGCCCAAAATTTGGGAAACCCCCAATCCAGGAACAGCATTCCGGTTACCTATTCCAGCAGAGGTTGGGAGAATACCAGGTATAGAACCACCAATTCCATTGGTGTTGCTACCATATCCTGGATTTCCTACAACACTTAAACCTCCTCTATTTGTAACCCCAGAATGTCCATGGGAACTGCCATGAGACAGCTGCACAGGGAAAACATTCAAGAAGTTTACTACTGTAAAAAATAACAGGCAAAAATAACATTCAAGAAGTTACTAGATTAAAAGCAAATTACATACCTGAGAGAGACCAACTGGAAGATTATTGGACGCAAACCGTCCACTGGAGAGGCTTCCAGTAGGTTGTTGAACCCCACCTGAAGGAATGTTATTGATTGTAGAGTTTCTTGAAGCAAAAGTTCCAGGCATGTTGGGTACATTAAAGCTCCCGTGAATATTGTGCAGCCCTTGAATAGTTCCTGCGCGCAATAAGATAACCTTATTTAGAATCACAAGGAAAACTGATACAAGAAGCAGTAGAAGACGGGGACACGAGTGAATCTCAGGCAAAATCTAACCACCACTGTGATGAAAAACAGGAGAGGCTGCCGCACCGGACTGGCCAGAGAAGGATGTAGCAAAAGATCGCGCCGTGGTGTCCGGAAGATTTGAAGCTGATCCATTTAGACCAGACTGCAATCCAGTGAGTATTAAGACTTTTTGCACAAAAGAACAATTGAAGCATATAATATTTATCTTTCAAGAATTGAGAAACCAGTAACTATTCTTCAGATTAATAATTAAAAAAAAAAGAGAGAGCGCGAAGAATACATTAAGTAACGCCGACATTTCATAAATGGTCAAAGATCATGCGAGAAGTCCTTTCAGAGATGATTTTTGCTCTTACAACCTGAATAAAAAAAAATCCCAAATTAATTTTATTTTTTAAAAAAAGAAATGAAACCCTAGGTTTAACACGGAATTACCTATAGCAATCGATTTGAGAGCTTTCTTTTGTCAATATAATATGATCTTAGCAACGTCAAGATGGAGAAAAATAGATCGAACGATGGAAGTGCCCTACAAAAATTCGATGATAGCTGTGAAGAGTTGAAATCAGCGGATACAATTATCGAAATGTATGGAGATAGATCTATTGTTCGATATCGAACAATCGTGGACGAATAAATAAAAGGAAGCTTCTTTTTTTTTCTTTTTTGTTATCTTCCAAATGAACGGTCCGCACAAAATACCTAAAAGATGGACGGCACTGATTCTTTCTTTCACTCTATCAATGTAAAATAGAAGGCACCTACGCTGGGTCAAGTTAAATTTTTGGAAAATATAAAAAAATATTTAAATGTTGTTAATTTGTTGTTTTTAATGGAAAAAAATTTAAATTATATTAGGAATTACTTAATATAATTTGGTTGATTTTATTAGTCTAAAAATAACTCATATAACTTGTAAAAATAAATTTTTAAGATAATATATTTTTTAATATTAAAATAACAATGTATTAACTTTTTAATCATATTTTTTTACATAGGTTTAATAAATTAATTATTCTTTTATTTTTTTATATAGTTGTAGTTGCATAAAAATTATAAAGACAATTTTTTTTTTCAAACTTCCTTTTTAAATTATGATTGTTTTTATTTAAAAAATCATGCTATTAATAAAAAAAACTATTAAGGAAATGAAAATTCCGCTTCTAGAAATATATTTCTTTTCTTCTGAATTTAAAGCATTGAATTCTTGCCAACATTTATTTTAATTACCTTAGATTCTCATTAAAAAAAACCATGTTAATAAAAAATACAATTTCTATTAAAAAATGTATAAATAAAAAAAGAAAAATTTAATTTAAGAAATACATTCTCTTTTAGAATTTATATCCTTCAAACTCTTACAAATATTTATTTTATTCATTATAAATTAAATATAATTATGAAATTGGCTCATGATATTGTCGATCAAGCGTACATAAACTCCAATTAACTTTGAAAAGCCAACATTAATTTTTAACATTTTAGATGTAATTAAATGGATTAAATATCCTTAAAAGTTTAAAAAAAAAAAAAGCTTGGGTTTAGAGGCCTTTCAGTATTTTACTGATTTGATTGCATAGTATAACAACTAAATTGCTCTTAAAATAAAAAAACTTTAAAATTAACATCCAGGGGTTTTTGTGTATTTTTTTTTCTAACGACATTTTAGTAGCAATCGATTTAATCAAGGGGCAATTCAATTTTTTTCGCAAATATAAATATAATTAAAAATATTTAAAGTGGTTAGCATGTGTAGAGCACCTGCTAACAAGTGAGAGGCATCCGCGCTCTTTGAACGACAAATACGATGCCTCTCGATGATCAAATGCAATGTTCCACAATAATATTGGAAACGCCGCGTTGTTTTCTTCTAGCGTTGCCTACAAGTTAGGCTCACGTGTACATAGGCGTATCAATTGAGTTCTGATAGGCTTTTTTTTCCTTTGCCCCCCCTCCTCTTTCCTCTCTTTTCGCCTTGAATTTTATGTCATCCCTTCCATAAATCAAATGTATCTTGTCAATATATAATTGTATCAATTTTGGTTTTTATTCTTTAAATTACTATTTGTTTTGCTTTTAATGCTTGTTGAAGTTGATTTTAGTTTTACATTCCATTTTCCTCTCTCTTCGCCTTGAATTTTAAGTCATCCCTTCCATAAATCAAATGTATCTTGTCAATATGTAATTGTATCAATTTTGGTCTTTATTCTTTTAATTACTATTTGTTTTGCTTTTAATGCTTGTTGAAGTTGATTTTAGTTTTAAATTTCATCCCTCAATATTTTATTTCATTTAATTTTTTGTATCCATTTTAGTCCTTATTCTTTTGATTGATATTTTTCTTATTATTTTCTTGATTTTTTTTTATTTTTCAATTTCATTTCTCATTGTTTTATTTCATTTAACTTTTATACCAAATTCAGTCTTTATTTTTTTTATTGTTATATACTTTATTTTTTAATTTTGGATGATTTGAAATTTTGTTTAATATTTTTTTTTTTTAGTTTGCTTGTTGTGGGGCAACCTAGTATCATGCCTTGAGTCATGTGCTTTAAAGATTAGCCCAATTTGACATCGATCTTTTTTTTATTCCAGGTTCTTTTAAAATTGATTTTTTTTATTTTATCATATGATATTAGGTTGTTGGACCTTCAACTTCATGGTTCTTTCTGCTTCTCTTTAAACGAGGTTATCCCAATCTTATATCTTAAGTCGCAGGTTAGTCGTGTTAACCTGAGTAACTCATGGTTTTTTTATTCATTTTTTTTTCAATTTCACTTTTCATTGGTTTATTCAATTTTTTAAGGGTTTATTTAAGTTAACTTGAGTCAATTTCTTTTATCCTATTAATGTTTTTTTTAATTCATCCTTTAACGTTTGATTTGTTTGTAATTGTGCTTCAATTGTTTTTCCTCTACACGAGGTTTTTCTGTTTTCATTCAATCTTTTTTTTATCAAATAAAATTGTTGAGATCTTTTCATAATATTAGCAATAGTTTAGTTTTTGTTTTTAGTCATTGTTGTTTTTTTATTATTATTGTTGTTGGCTTTTTTATAATCATATTATTAAATTAACCGAGCTTTTTAAACCCATTCGAATAATGATCCAAGTCTCAAATTTTTATTTTTTTTTTGCTTTAAAAAGGCTATCATCACGCCTCAATATCATTTTTTTTTATGTTATAAAAAAATTAACTCATCCCATGGCGTAGCGTGAACTACATATCTTAAAAAAAACAATAAAACACTTTGTCAAAATACTTTATAAAATATTGTGCACACAAACACAAAAAACTCTTCATTGTTAGCGTGAGTTATGATTTTGCCTTTGGAAGAAAAATTTAGAAACCATGGGGATGTAGTGGGTATTTTAATCTTTTCTCATAGTTCATTAATCATTAAAACATGCATCATTTCAAATTTTCTAAAATAGTAAATTGATTAGATTGCCTTTCAAGTAAAAATATTTTAGAATTGTTGACCAATGATATTGTCTTTTCATTAAAAAAAAACAGTTGAAAGATATTTTTACCATTAAAAGTAGAAAAAAATAAGAACATACATCCAATGGTATGTTTGTCCTTTTCATAAAGGTATTTTGTTAATTTCAAATCCATTGAGCGCATATCACTTTTTTTAACATGATTGATTAATTTTTAAATCCAAAAAGCTTTGGATGTGGGTTGCCACGTGTTAATAGGTTCGGGGCGCCTGTGCCATTTAAATGGTACATGCGGCCTTTCCCGATGGCCAAACTTGTCATTATATCGTATCCTTGAAAGCTTTGTCGTGCTCTTTTTCTCATGGAGAGACATGTGTTGACGACGAATGAATGGTTTGTTGTTGGTGGTTGTTTTGTTTTTTTCTTTTCTCTCTTCTCCTTTAAAAAGTGCACATTGATCCTTTTTAAAGTTTTAATTTCAGTCCTTAATCTTTTGTGGTTGTTTTGTTTTTCTTTTCTTTTCTCTCTTCTCCTTTAAAAAGTGCACATTGATCTTTTTTGTAGTTTTAATTTCAGTCCTTAATCTTTTGGTTTCTAATTTTTTTTCTTCGTCATTTTATAAAAGTTTTGTTTGTATTGAATTTAGTCATTCAATTACAATTTGTTATATATTATTTTTTTCCTTGATCCTTTTGTAAAGTTTTATTTTCAATTTTATCCTTCAATCAAAGATTTTTTTTTTTAATTTGGTCCTCATTTTTTTTCATTTTCCTTTTTTTTTTGCTAAAGTTATTTTTCTTTTCAATCTAACCTTTTAATAAGAAAAAACAAATTGTTTACCTTCTCATTTAATTTTTTATTTTTACTTTCACCCTTATTTTTTTTAATTATATATATTTTAGATCATTTTGAGTTTGATTTTCTAGGAATTAAACTTATGGCTTTTCATTTATGGTGTTTTCAGTATAATGACCTGAAAAATAAATTTGAAATGTTAACTCGGAATCAATTTTTTTTGGCTAATTTTGTTTTATGATTTTATAGTTTGACATTAATTTTTTCTTGTTTTTTTTTATTCTGATTTTAATTGATGCTTTTTTTTAATCTTTTTTAAAATAAATTTTTAAATTATATTTCAATTAACATCTTTCCTATATGATTTTTTATTTTGTTTATTTAGCTATTTTTTTAAAAAAATTTATATGTATTTTGTTTTTGAAGATATTACTTTTATTCATGTATAATGTTTTTAATGTTTTAAATATATAAATTTATTTTTAAAAACAAAAAACATTTATTTTTATATAATATTTTTAATATAGATAGCATTGCATGGTATTTTTTTTAATGCATGTTTATTTTTATTATTATTTTTAATAAAAAATAATAATTTATCTTATATTACAAGATTAAATATTGTGATCTATTTCTATCTTTTATTTTTTTCATTTTCCACTTTTAGTTGTCACTGTTATTTTTTTTATTTTTGTAAATAATTATCAATTTATTTAATTAAATACTTTTCTTACATAATTTTTTGAATTTACATTTAGATTTTTTATGTAAATATACACTTTGAAAAGGTCACGTATCTATTTTTTTGGGATACTTTAGGGATAAAAAGTATACAATCAACAACAAAACACAGGTTAAATCACTAGTAACAACAAATTTGACCAAGATATTATTAAATTGTAAAAAATAAATTTTTCTGGAAGATAACCAATACAAGTCTCACAGGATCATGAGAATCAAAGTTTGAATTATAATTACAACATGGAGTTAATAAATAACAACATGTCACACATCATGTGAGACTCAAGGAATGGCATCTCAAAATTCCTAGGATTTTCTCTCAAATATATATGTTCATGTGTTACCATGCTTATTCTAATAAAGCTTAGATATGACCTGCATGGTTTGGTTGACCACCATTATATTGTTGTGGTAAGTCATGTTAGATGATTTCTTTATCTATATCTAGATAACCTTCATATTGGAACTATAGATATTTAAATACTAATAATAAGATGTCTTTTCAGGAACAACCATGACTTGTTGGATGAAATTTCTCATAGCTAGTTATGATTGTTGTACAATTCCATTTGATCCATATAATGGATACATGTATGGTTGTGTATGAGGCATTGATACCCTAACATACATGTTTGTGGTTAATGGTAATGACACAATTGGAATTGATAGGAACATAAGGAAATAGTATGGGGAAATAAAGGTGTGTACAAATATAGTTCTTTATTATCTTAGTGAGATAAATGATGAAGACTCATTTAAGCACATTAGCCACTAGTTGATCCATCATAATCTAGGGAGATGGTGGGTTTTCAAGCTCTTTAGGCTAAAAAACTAGTATCTCTCCATTACTTGTACTGACTATTTATCTAGTACAACAAGAATGAGTTTACCTATATTTTTCTTTAGAGACATATTGTAATGGCTTCTGGAACAAATGTTGAATTTTTATCTCACTAAATATGCCAATCTATATGTTGCCAACTATATCTTCTTATAATTGAATCTATAATGAGTTGACTACCACCTCTAATCAAATAAAGTAGGAACTTCAAACCTTGAACCTCAATAATAATAATATGTTATAAAACCATCACTGTTTAAACAAAACACATGTTCTAAAAAGAAAATGGTTCATAGAAAACTTATATGCAAAAAATAAATAAAGTTGTAAAGAAGATAAATGAAACAAACCTTTTAGGAGAACATAAGAGATAAATAAATTGCTGAAATTAAATATGTGAGTTTGACCATCACTTACAATAGTATCTAACTTTATTTATATTGTTACAGAGTTTAATCCTAATTACACAAGTAATTCTAATTCTATATAAATGTTGATATAAGATAAAAAAAAAAAAAGGTTTATTGAATCCTATTACAAGTTAAATTCCTCTTTTATTAATATAAACGTGAATCTTAATCTAAACTCTAACTTCTGATAAGTTATTTTGTTAAGGACTCCCGCTATGAATATGACTATATCTCTTGTTTGGCACCAATTCAAATTATAATGGTTGACCGCTTCTTTATAGTCATTTTGTCTACTACTCTTTCAACACTCTAAGTTGATCAACTCCCTTTTAACTCGATAGATTCTTTTGATTTATGATCAATTTCATCTCTTTTCGCTTGTTTTATGGTCAACAATTACTGCTTTCTATTTTGACATGTGTATATTTATTTTAAGTATAAACACCTTCAAAATTACTGATCTTGGTGTCAGATGAGTTTGCCTTAATTATAGGAGTTTAATAAATATTGTTTGATCCTTTAATATGTGAAAAAAGTAAATCATGCTCCGAGAAATTTGTTATGATTTGATTTGATCTTGAGTTTTTATCAAATTGTTTTGTGGTCAAGAATAGAATTATTGAGGTTCCTATAATTTTTTTGGTGAAAACAAATTAAAATTTAGGTATTAACAGTAAAAAAAACTTGAAAATTATTACAATAGACGATACGTCATTCAATTATTTTACAAGAAACTTGTCAAGTATGGAACTTAGCCTACCAAAATCAAACATTTTAAGGATATTTAAGCAATTTAATTATGCATCTAAAATGTTAAAAAATAACGTTGGCTTTTCAAAGTTAATTGGAGTTTATGTATGCTTGATCGACAATACCATGGACCAATTTTTATAATTATATTTAATTTATGGTGAATAAAATAAATATTTGTAAGAGTTTGAAGGATATAAATTCTAGAAGAGAATGTATTTCTTAAATTAATTTTTTTTTATTTATACATTTTTTTCATACAAATTGTTTTTTTATTAACATGGTTTTTTTAATGAGAATCTAAGGCAATTAAAATATAATTATGAGTGGAATTATGATTTTGCCTTTGGAAGAAAAATTTAAAAGCCTTGGGGTTGTGGGTATTTTAGTCTTTTCTCATTGTTCATTAATCATTAAAACATGCACCATTTCAAATTTTCTAAAATAGTAAATTGATTGGATTGCCTTTCATTGACCAATAATATTGTCTTTTCATTAAAAAAAACAGGTAAAAGATATTTTTACTGTTGAAAGTAGAAAAAAATAAGACCATTCACCCAATGGTATGTTTGTCCTTTTCATAAAGGTGTTTTCTTAATTCTAAATCCATTAAGCGCATATCATTTTTTTTAACATGATTAATTAATTTTTAAATCCAAAAAGCTATGAGTGTGGGTTGTCAACGTGTTAATAGGTTCGAGGTGCCTATGCCATTTAAATGGTATGTGCGACCTTTCCCAATGGCCAAACTTGTCATTATATCGTATTGTTGAAAGCTTCGCCGTGCTCTTTTTCTCATGGAGAGACATGTGTTGACGACGAATGAACGGTTTGGTTTGTTAGTGGTGGTTGTTTTGTTTTTTTCTTTTTCCTCTCCTCCTTTAAATAGTGCACATTGATCCTTTTTGTAGTTTTAATTTCAGTACTTAATCTTTTGGTTTCTAATTTTTTTTCATCATTTTATTAAAGTTTTATTTGTATTGAATTTAGTCATTCAATTACAATTTGTTATATGTTTTTTTTTTCAATTCAGTCCTTATTTTTTTTCCTTGACCCTTTTGTTCTAGTTTTACTTTCAATTTTATCATTCAATCAAAGATTTTTTTTAATTTGTTCCTCATATTTTTTTCCTTTTCCTTTTTCTTTTACTAAAGTTATTTTTTTAATCTAACCTTTTAATAAGAAAAAAAAATTGTTTGCCTTCTCATTTAATTTTTTATTTTTACTTTCACCCTTATTTTTTTAATTATATATATTTTAGATTATTTTGTGTTTGATTTTTTAGGAATTAAACTTATAACTTTTCATTTATAGTATTTTCAGTATAATGACCTGAAAAATAGATTTTAAATGTTAACACAGAATCGACTATTTTTTTTTGCTAATTTTCTTTTATGATTTTTTAGTTTGACATTAATTTTTTCTTGTTTTTTTATTGATTTTAATTAATGCTTTTTTTAATCTTTTTTAAAATAATTTTTTAAATTATATTTCAATTAACATCTTTCCTATATTATTTTTTATTTTGTTCATTTAGCTATTTTTAAACATTTTTTTTGTATGTATTTAGTTTTAGAAGATATTATTTTTATTCATGTATAATGTTTTTAATGTTTTATATAGATAAATTTATTTTTAAAAACAAAAAACATTTATTTTTATATAATATTTTTAATATAGATAACATTGCAAAGTATTTTTTTTAATGCATGTTTATTTTTATTATTATTTGATTTAATAAGAAATAATAATTTATTTTATATTTTAAAATTAAATATCTTGATCTATTTCTATCTTTTTTTTTTTATTTTCCACTTTTAGTTATCATTGATTTTTTTTATTTATGTGAATAATTATCAATTTATTTAATTAAATATTTTTCTTACATAATTTTTTTAATTTACATTTAAATTTTTGTATGTAAATATACACTTTGAAAAGGCCTAGTATCTATTTTTTTGGGATACTTTTGCGATAAAAAGTATAAAACCAACATGAAAAAAAAGTCAAATCACTAGTAACAACAAATTTGATCAAGATATTATTAAATTGTAAAAAATAAATTTTTCTGAAAGATAACAAATTCGAGTCTCACAAAATCATTGAGAATCATAGTCTGAATTATAATTACAGCATGGAGTTAATAAATAACAACATGTCGCACATCATGTGAGACTCAAGGAATGGCATCTCAAAATTTGGGCGTCCTTGCTCCTCAAGGCTTGTTCACACATATTGTACACTAGAAATGCAAATCAAAATATAACTTGTACCTCAAGTTTTGCCTGATCGTCACCATCTTAGCCACCAAAGAAATAATGAAGCCGCCAAAAATGTTATCATCACCATTCAGCTTCATTCTCATTCCTTGTTGATAAAAGCATTGAGTTGTCTTTCCAACTGCAAGCACGAAAGAAGATAAGACACCAAACTTGGCAATACAGGAATCCCTAATGACTAGCATTGGTACAAGTCGATTTCAATATCCAGAAAATGTAGACAAATGAATGCTGAACTCTGCTAGAAAACGTGGCAAGCCAGTATAAATTTGATCAATAGCTTCATAATGTAAATCATAATTTAAGATTAGAACATGCAAGAGTTGATAATAATGGGAGACTAGGGGACACATCAATGATTTCAGAATAGAAGAAGAAGAAGAGTGCATAATTGAATGAGAGACTAGGGGACACACCAGATTGATATGTCAGATAAAAAAAACTGTAGGAATTCCTTGCTAGGCACCGATACTAAGCATTCATCATACAATACTTAAAACTGTCTTGAAACATTTGAGCAAACAATCCATTTTGAAAATTGTGGTAGCAAGAACCTAAATGATCATACTACGAATGGTGGTAGGTCATCTAAACTGACAAACCTTTCAATAACAGCAACAGATGACGTGCTTGATAAAAAAGATGGGCTACACACACTCACAAATATAAGATTCGATAGAATAAATGCAACAAAATGTAAGCACAGCTATTTGTGACATGCGAAGAAAGCAAATTCATAAATCCATGTAACATTACTGCACACCTGAACATTTTTCATCTTTTGTCTCTGCAATTCCTCAAAGAGGCTTCCAACACTGACAAGAGAAACCAATTTCAGTTTCATTCCAAGATCGCAAGGAATAATTTCAAAACTCTTAGTTTTGGGTCTCTTCATACCTTTGTTGTAGACCAATAAACTGAGCCTGCAGCTCCTTCTCTCTTGTCCAAGTAGGAGATATCTGCATGTTGTGCAAAAGATCATTTGATCAAATGGTAAGCAACTTTTACAAAAGTGGATACCATCATTCACTCACATGAGACTAATGAGAAACGAAGTTTTCTGTGAGGTAAATTGGGAAATAATTTCTGTCAGATCAGAAAAAAGGTAGAAAGCAACATGATTTGAAAACTTGGCTAAGTAGTGATTCTTTTTTAAAACAATTTAACTTCAAGCACGCCCAATAATCAAGAAAAAAACCACCATTAATTTAAGGAAAATTAATACCGATCACAATTTATTCAAGATCTTTGCCTGTTCCTCATTGTCACCAAGAAAGAAAACAGCGAGCAATTAAACCAAAAAACAGATAATCCAATTGCTGCCATTTGTAAAAAAAGAAAATGATGCTTGTTATTGCTTAAAATCATATGCAAAGCAGAACTTCAAGTACACACCTTATAAATGCAGTACATTTTGGTATTATTTCTATGTTCCAAACACTCTCCCACCAAAAAGAAAATGCAAGGGCTCAGTACAAGAAATAAAAAGAAAAAGGATAACTACCTGTAAAAGGTCATTAGTGGCTGCCTCACCAGATTCCACCAGCTTGCCTGCATATAATCAAATCCAAGTAATTATAGCATGCAGGCCTGATCAGCAACAATAGAAATGATTTTAAAAGATGATTCATTACCAGAGGTTTGTTCCACGTACTTGATCAGTTTAAGAATTTCCTCCTGTCAACAATCAGTAGAACAAGTATTTTCTCAAACACTAAATATATAAAAAAAACAGGGGGGGGGGGGTATAGAAGAATCATACCCTTTGCAAGGTGTTCTGCTGCAGAATGCATTGCAATGATGGGAGAACTGAGGAAGCTGCGGGGTTTGATATTGTTGCACAAGCTGAACCTCCACCAACCGGGTTGAAACAGCAGTTTGTAGGACCCTGATTGAGAAGAATAATAGCAATGGTTATAAAATGATCGCTTGCAAGATAATAAAAAATAACATTCAAACAGACTCATCTACCACACACTCTAAGTTCCCTGGAGGAAAGAACTATGATTTATTGATATTTCACCTCCATAGGAACTAGGCAAAATTTTCATGGTACATAAATTTAACCTCAAACAACTCAAAGACCCAATCTGTCTAGAAACCCTTTACAGTGATAATTCAATTTAACCCAGTTCTTTTCATCATGAGTGGACACATCAAAGGTGCAGAGTTTTTTACCTGATGAAAAAACAATTATATTAATGGAGAGAAGGAACAGCTAAAACATAGGGAGAACTTGCCAATCTCATATAAGATAAAGACAAAGGAGGAACTACGAAAAACACAGAAGAGAGGTAATCAACTGTTATGAGATAGATTTGTTTTTCTGGTGCTTTATGGTCCAATGCTTCTGGGTGTCTTATAGAAGTCTCTATCTAACATCCAAAGGGATTGGAGGGTTCTTCAGAATTATCTTTTGAATTCTTAGTATTATGTGTGCAAAGGTGGTCTGGAAAATTGATAAGATAAGGTTTCAAAACATATTAACCTGGTCATAAAATCAAGTGACTAGACTAGTGTAATAATATCTATTCCAAAAAAGCAATTAAGAAGTATTGAATTAGAAACTGATAATCATACACGGGTGGGCATAATATATGCTTTCAACATTCAAACCTTGTTTCTTGACTGACATCATTGATGCAGGCAAGAAAACAAAATAAGAATAATAATTTTATTCACTAGGTTTTTCTTCTTTCCAAGCATGAAGGATCCTAACTTGGATTTTCTATGATTATTTTAGTCCTAACATCCAGACCGTTAGTTTTACTAGTTATTCTTGAGTAATTTCAGCGTTAAGCTTTCATCGAGAACCACTATTTTTAGTGGTTTGTTGCCAATCATGCATGCATAGCTCCATGGTGAGTACTCAATGGCACAGTGTTTAACTGCAATACTTCATTAGAGAATGGAGTTACAGAGAATTTGTCATTTTCGTCATCTAACCTGGTCTTTACATAGAAAACTTATCCAGTTTTTTTTTTTTTGGCACATGTCATGCAAGTGTATCATTCAATTTTTTGATATGTTCATTAATTTCAAAAAATAGTTTCAAAATTGTTCTTTCCTATATATAATTTTGTATACTCTTGCATAGAGTTTGACAAATTACAATTAATTTAATGTGCTTGATTTTTAAAGCAAATAAAATTATTTTTCTTTTTGCTAAAAGAATTATTTTTCACTGTCAGTAGGGTTTATTTGTTAAAGCAGTAACAAATGTTTTTTGAAGCCTTTAGTTTTAAAGAGTCAAAGGTAATATAGGACAACCAAAGATCCAAATTTGAGGTAATTTTATATTTTAGTTTTTTTTTTTTTTTTTTTGCATTTATATGCTTGTTTTAAGCACTTGTAAAGTTTGACAATATAATACCATTCAAAAAAGTTACTATATAGGTCGGGGCGTGATTAGGAGATCTATCTAATCATATTTATAGTTTATATAGCTTATAAATTAGCATGTACAGGAAAAAACAGGATTGATGTTTTTTTAACAACATTCCTTTATAGTATGGGTATTTTTTATTAGTCAAATGTTCTGACATAGTTTGTCTTTTTATATAATTATGGATTATAAATCGTTTCAAATGCTAAGAAATTTCCTAAATTCATACCATAAAATGTATATTTGAGATCAAGAAGGAATGCAACATGGCACAGAGCATTTTATTATTAGGACGGATTCCTACAAGCAAAAGACAGTGTAATAGCAATGGCATGTTTAACAACAAAATTATAAAAGACTGTAAGCTTTGTCCAAGATAAATTCTGATAGCAGACTGACAGAAATAGTTCTCATGCCAACTAGAGGTTGAGTTAGGTTAACCAGTGGTCATAGCATAGTGATCATATATACCTTAGGGCTGAGGTCAGCTGAAGTGACCTTAAATCGTCCCTTGCGTTGGACAACTGCTCCTTCTGAAGTATCCTCCACTGCACAAATCAGTAGGAAAAGTATATTCATGCACTATAAACAGTAATATCATCTCCAATAATATATGCAAATATATAATAAATGCAAGACCTGTATGTGTAAAGAGAGAAAAAAATCCAAGAATGAATTGACATACCAGATGAAAGGTTGTTGGTATCCCTCTTCTGTCGATGCAACAATGGACCACTATAGTTTCTCTCAGATTGGTATTTTGGCTGCAGGAGATCCCTACAAAATATGAGCACATTTAAGTTACTTTTGACTACTGCAACCAGATTTTACACATTGATACATGGTATTGTCAGAAGCAACAAATGTCAGCTCACTTTCAAGATAGCAGTATATTGCAAATTGAAACAGCCTATTAACTAACATTATAACTCAGAATCATGTTGATAATAAACATGGGCTTTAAGATTACTTTAAATACTATTTCAATTTTTCTCTGCCCATTTTCCATTTCCTCCAGATCACTAATCATGTTAATCTGCCATGACTTCCTTAAAGCACACCCATAAAGCAGCAAACTTTTCATTTAGTGGCATCACAAACCCATTGAACAGCTGGAGCTTTCATCTTGTAGCAACACTTTGATTATAGACAATATTCATTTTCTGCCCAGCCTTCATTGCATTTGTTTACAGAATAAATTATAACTTATAGCTACATTTTCTATGATTTTGTAAGTTAGTCTTCTAGTTGAAAATCATTAGTCCATCGACCAAATTTGATTGTGATTTCTTTTTTAAATTTCCAAATTTCCCTTTTCATCTGCATTTTTTGTTTTGTTTGTAGCAAGTGAGATTAAAAAACATTGACTAGAAATGGGCAGTTTATGGGGAAAAAAAAACAATTAAATTACCATGGAAAACCAATGGAAGGACTGAGTGGCAAGCAAATATAAAAATACAGGGATTCAATATTGGGTTTTTAAACCAAAGGGATAGCTAATTATTTCCCTAAAAACAGAGATTAAATAATAGTTTACTTTCTGTTTACATAAATATGTTCTATTGAAGGCATCAGACTTCAGGTGCCAAAAGAAGCTCCAAGCAACCTCATAACAAGGCTGGCACAAATTAATAATAGCTTTAGAACTTTACCAGAAAAAAATTTAAGAGTTGCCTGAAAATTTAACAGCAAAAGGAATGAAGAAATTTCAAGTTCTTTTTTTCCAGTTTAAAGATCGATAACATGAAAGAAGTCCTATCACCACAAAAGAGATGGGCAGTGAGCATAATGCTTCATGTAGTTGACTCAGAGACATTTACCAAAACAATTTTTACTTGTATCACATACAAACATTTCAAGACTATCATTCAAAGACCTCAGTGCATTATATCTTAAAGAGTCTTTAAGCTATATATACCAAGAGATAACAAATGTTAAATCTATTTTCTTTTTAGACCTCAGTGCATTATATCTTAAAGAGTCTTTAAGCTATATATACCAAGAGATAACAAATGTTAAATCTATATTTTTTTACATGAACTCAACATTGTAGTCCTTGATAGAATAGTTAATTTTTTAGGTAACATCTTCTTCTACCCTCAGGGAGTACAGACAAAAAATGTCACATGTCTACTTTGAAAATCGGTAAAATAAAAAGGAGAAAAATTTAGAATCAACTTTACTTGGGATAAAAACTGACCTGTTTTCATCGCCGATAACCTTTTTTGGAGAAAGGGCATTATCTGGTAATAATGGACCACCCAAAAAAATTTTATGCTCAGAAATGACATGACGTGGTAAAGAACTACTTCGCCCAGAATTCTCACCCTCATTTCTCTCACTTTCTTGGTCCAAGGCACTCGATGACAACTCCGTAAGAACCTGTTGTTCACATTCTGTTTGGGAAGTAACCTTCCAGTTTGGACTAGTTGCACCCACAGCCTCCTCACCAACATCAAAACAACCTCTGCATCAGATTACATAACAGCATAATTAATATGATAAGGAATATTCATCTTTGATCATAAGTTAAGATCACAAAACCATTGTAGAGAATCCAAAAGCACAACAGTTGATCACAGTGTACATAAATGGATTCTATAATTCAAATAAACTTTTCATAGATTAATTGCTGTTCAATATATTATGTAAAAAACTGTTACCCACTACCGAAGAGGCAGTAAATTTATTAAAGGTCAAATAATTGGAACTGGAAATGTGAGCCATAAGAGGGAGAGGGAGCAGGTGAGACATACTTAAGTGCTTGAAGAGGTTTAATAGGAAATGAAGGGAGTGAAGTCTCCAAATCATGTAGATCGTTGAAGCCATCCTGAAACAAATGAAAGGTGATGTCAACATATGAAAGGATAACCTTGACTCAACAGTAAGCAGTAAATATCTGAGAATCAAGGCAAAAAACTAAAAGAAGTCATTATGGGGAAAATAATACCTCCTGACTAGGAGCAGAAATTGAATGATTAGCAATTTTGGGGGGCAGCTTCTCAGCAGGAAACCCAACAATGTTGCACCTGTCCATTTGTTTCCCACTCAAATCTGGATCTTCTGCATTTGACATGCAATCATAGTCCTGAATCTGCAGGTAGCAATGGTGCCAGCGGTGATCAGTCAAATTAATGATACAAAGTTTTGTGTACTTTGCCAACTCTTTTCGATAAGTTACTTTTCTAAGCAATCATGCTTAACCATATACACTCAAAGCAGGAACACATTACTTACAAGGGCAGCTTGATTTTTTAAATCTTCTAGGTTGAAATTCCAGGCACTGATTCCTCTTATGTACTCTTGCTGCAAAATAGAAGAGTTACTTCACAGTGATATCAAAGGAGAAATATCCAGAAACTTTAAGCACTCTAATCATCTGTAAGATTTCATACAATACACAAACAGAGACACACACAGCACAAGCAAGCATGCTACCATTTTTGTGTAATGCATAACTTTTAAGAGTAAAGACATTTGTACTATAGGAATATCATTGATGGAAAAGTTGCCACAGCTTAGAAGTTGCTATTTACCAGAAAAACATCAACCCAAATTAAATTACTTCAACTTTCCAATCTTTTGATCAAATTTGGACATTCCAACTCTGGCGTGGATCCAATCACATATTACCATGTTCAAAAACAAATTCAACTTATCAAGGCTGAATTTTATGGTGAATTACAAGGAATAAAACAGATAAAAATGGTTTGTTTTACTAAATTAAAAATTCAGTTTTTCACATTCAACCTCAGGAGTTTAATAAAAATCAGAAATTAATTCGTAACTCATTGGACAATGTTACAATCTGAGGTGGCATGCTTTTGTATGATCTATTGTTTGGTAGTATGATAAGTCTCAAGCTACCAAGTAAAAGTATAAGGGAGTGACCATTCATGCAATGACTGTCGAAGACTTGGCCTTGTAGAGTATTCTAGAGCCTGCTTACCAAAGACATAAACAAGGTTTTGCACTTTTTCAGCTAAGGTTCTTCGGACATGCCCAAAATGTGTGTTTGTGTTCCCGAATCTCAAGGATAATAGGCAAAAGATGATACTGCATTGATATCAATTCATACAGCATAGGGTGAACCTGCTTCCTAACACCCATTCATTATTCCTAGTATTATATAATCAAACTACACCATGTTAAGTTCACACGTAATTTTATCCACAGCCCAAGTTAGGGCCAAAATTTTCTAAATAATTGGGTTTAAGCCAGAAGTTAAACCATTAACAGATACCACCTGTGATATTTGCTCTTTATCCCCATAGAGGGCCTTATTCTGCACTAGAAGATCAGCCTCTTTTGCCTGAAAAAGTGAAAACAAAAGTCTGAGGAGCTGTACCAAAATTTATACCTTTTTCCATAAGAAAGTCTACGAAAAAGAAAACATGAAGTTGGAGATGAGCAAGAGACCTTCAGTATCTTAAACCGTTCCCCTAAAGGAGAAAGACCATCAAGAATGGCCCGAACAAGATAATCATGAGAGCGTGCATTTTTAAAAAAATGGTGCTTCAAAAGCTTTTCTGATGTGGGTCGTTTCTTTGGATCCTTCACTAAGCAAGCAGCTACCATCTCTTTAAATGACTGCAGAAGCGAAACACTTTCATTACAATTCACGAGGGAAAAGAGTCAAATTGTTTCAGCTGAACAACAAACCTTTGAAAATCTCTTGTCCCTTTCATAGTCAAGCCCTGGAGGTGCATTTTGTAAGGTCATCAGCAAAACCTGCAGTAAATAAGGGGAAATATCAAAAGTGTGCAACGGAAAAATAAGCACCAGGAAATGCTTCTGATATGGACAGCATAAGTATCTGAAAAGGAAATTTACTTTCATTGGTGGATACTTGGAAAAAGGAGCATGGCCATGAGCAAGTTCAAGGGCCGTTATCCCAAATGACCAGATATCTGCTCTGTTCAGAGAAACAAGTTTCACAGCAATTTCAGCAAAGAAATTGAGATATTTATGAAGGAAAAAGAAGATTAGAAAAAAAAACCATGAGATTCACATCCAACTCACTTAAAGTCATATCCATGCAATTGCTGCATAACTTCAGGAGCCATCCTGGAGAGAAGAAAAAAAGACAAAATATATATTCTGATAACATGTACAGTATTCTTTTGCCTCAGATAAACAGCACTGAGTGTAGGTTTCCAATAGTAATGTATTGACTAAAAGGGAAATAGGATAAACAATTACCAGCAAGGAGTGCCAACAAAAGTATTTCTTGAGCGTTGCCTATCTCCTGTATCAAACATGCATGCTGACACTCCAAAGTCTGCTAACTTCACTGTACCATCAGAATCAATTAAAATGTTGCCAGCCTGCAAAGAGTGAAAGCAGGTAAGAGAAACATCAAAATATTAATCCCCTAAACTCCAAGGGGAAAAAGTTAACAGAATAATAATACATGTGCCATGAGATACAACAACACAATTCAAGACCACAAAATTCAGAAAGAATCGAGCTAAGAAACACTGAGTGCAAGAATTGAGAAGAAAAAAGTTGAAGACTAGAGGCTAAAAGCAATACCATCCAAGCATATGTTTCATAACTGCACTAGGGAAAAAAATAACTTTTTCTGCAAAAACTCATCAGGAACTCTTGGTTTGATGAATCAATAAATCATTGCATGGCACAAAATTTTGCGTGGAACTCTTGGTTTCTGTTAATTATTTAATATGTTCCAAGAAAACTGATATTCATACGGCACATTTAATGAAGACAAAAACTGACTAATTACTACAAACATCAAGAATAACAGGTGAAAGAAATTAGGAAATGCTAAGATGCATAATTGCAAAACACTTACCTTAACATCCCTGTGGATGTGCCCATGCTCATGAATATAAACAAGAGCTTTGAGAGTCTCGCGCAATAATGTAGCAATGACAGGCTCTTCAAAACCTTCTGGGAAAGCAGATTTCATTATATGAAGGCATGAACCCCCAGCCATATATGGCATCACAACCCAAAGGCTATAGCCAGCAGTGAAAGAGCCATGCGCTCGTAATACATTCGGATGATCAATCAGGCTCATTGTCTGTACCTCCCGCCGAATACCATCCTGTATCAGTTGGATTTGGATGGGAAAATGTTTAATATGATGCCAATACAGTACTTCGTGTTCAATTCTCAATGTGATCTAGTGATGCACAACCTAGAAACAACCATCAATGACACATAAAATGAACCTGAGGGAAGACATGTATAGTCATGCAATGAGTTCTTAAGGTCATGTTTCAATGAAGATTTTAACCAGCTTAGTTATTGTTATAAATCGAATAGCGGACTGAAAATTAACCACTGGACTAGGTCATGAAGAATTAACTGGTATGGGGAACATTCTCCTGAGTTACCAATGTTTGGTCCAATGAATTTGATCTCCAGTCAAGGAAAAAAAAATAGTGCTTTACTAGGACAGATTTGTTTTCCCTATCTTATCCCACAATGGGATCACATTTCCAACAAGGACCCAAAAGCTTGATGAACAGTAAAGACCTTATGTTGCATTGTATTAACCAATTTATGAAAAAGAAGACACGTCCTGTCAGATTAATTCTATTATTTAAAAGAAAAATGGCAATCTATAAAAAAAAAAAAAGGAGTTATTTTCTAATGCATACTAATCACCATAAAAATTTCCCATGAAATTTGATTTCCAAGATCACTTGTTTTCATGAAACAGACAGAGCATTAGTTTTATTGTTTATTGATAGGAGCTAATGCAGACATGTGCATAACTGATGTAGGGGGGCATAGAAGCATCTTCAGAAAAGGAACAGTAGAAGGCCTAAAGTAATGAATAGAACAAGACATAACCATGCAGTTACTCTAAAAGAGAAGAATGCCTTTTTTCTGTACATATCCATCATAGAAATAAACACGAACATATTAGAATCTAACAAAAATGTAATTCACTTACCAGATCATTATTGCACTTTTCCAGATCAAGAACCTTAATAGCAACTATCTGATTAAATGGAATGCAGAGAGCCCTATACACAGTGGCGCTGACACCTTCACCAATTTCTTCATATAACTTGTAATCTTTTGCATTGACAGGATATCTTTTCTCCGAGACATACTCCATGGTTTGCTCTTATAACACACCATTAACACCAGCTTTACTCCTAAATGTTCCAGTGAAGATAAACAAAGTGTATGCAGAGAAGGTTAAAAGTAAGGTGATGTGGGGTTTCTTCCAATTGGGCAGCATTTTCCCCTTTCAACATAAAATATCATATGAATTCAACAGCTTCATCAACATGATACTGGCCAGGTATTTTTTTAATGCAGGCAGAACCACTTCAATAAGCCTTAATTATTTTAAAACCCCTGAATTGCACTAATGTTGTCGGATATCTGTTAACTACTACAACCAGTTACGGACAATCAGGAGGACTCTGTACAAGAAGTATTCTAGAGACCATCAAAAGAATCTCCAATTTCTTTCTTTCTTTTACACAAGCAAAAAACATATGCTCCAAAGGCCAGCCAAAGCAAGTTGAAAAAACCTCTAATTCAGCAGCAGCATCTCATACAAAACCCCAGAAGGCGGTACCTGTAGGAGAAAGAAATCATCTACGTTCAACAGTATGCTTTTTTTCAAAAGAAGACTCTCTCTCTCTTTTTATTGATCATTTCTATCCTTTTTCTGCTCTCCTGGTGGTAATCTAACAAGTAGCGATTTCTTTTTCTTTTTTAAAAAAAAAGAAGCTTATCACAACATCAGGAAGCAACAATTATCATAAAAGACCACAAGTTTCAAAATTAAGGGGAAAAGGCAGTGAATCTGAAAGCATCACATCTAACGCAACAGATTTAGAAAGTAAAAGCAGAGATTTCTAGGGTTTTAACAGTAAAAAGTAGGGAAAAATCTGACCTGATTTAGTTAAACCAGAAAGGAAGGACGACTTGAGATTTTTCTCTCTCAAGATCGACCTTAATTTTTGCAATTATGGGAGCTCTGTGTTTGGTGATTTGATTGATAGCAGAGAAAAAATAATACCAGGAACGACGAGAAAGAAGTAAAAAAAAAAAAAAGCTGCTAGTTGTATATATATTTTTTTATTTATGACTCTTGGTAGAGAGAAGGGCAACTGCAAATGTTAAGGGTGGTGAGTGGGGGCCGCCAATGCCCAAGAGATTTTATTGAGTTTTCTTTGTGACCTGTACGTGAATATATCGCTTAGATTTTCCATCGCTAATTTCTCGGGGCACATGGAGAGGGAAGCTCATTGCATAGCATCTCCCTGTGACTCTGGCCTGTATTTTTCTACAGTCAAGCGTGATTGGCTTGTATTTTTCTCAACTCGTTTCAGCCCGCAAAACTCTCTTTAATAAGTTATTAGTCATTTGCACGCAAGCTGTAGAGGAAAGGTGGCCCGCTTTGCGCCGCCTGCCGAGTTTATTTTTTAATATAAAAAACTATGCTAGCGTATTTAATAAAAACAAAAAAAATAATAATCAATAATTGGATCTTGTAAGATAATTTTATTCAATTGCATGAAAGGAAAAAGCAACGGTAGTAAATAGATAAAGTTTTAAGAGAAAATGTAATAATCATAATTAAATAAAACACTTGTTTAAATGAAAAAAATTAATAAAATAAATTCCAAAAAAATTTAATGTTAAAAAATAAAATTAAAATAAAAAATAATTTAAAAAATTAATAAGATTATCTGACCAAACATAGTACTTGAGTCATAAGATTGTAATAACTTGATTAAAAGGAAACCGAAGAAAATCATCAATCCTTTTTTCAAAATGAAAATATCAACTCATGTTAATTTTTTAAACTAGTGACCCGAGTCACTAAATAGGGAGCACCCTTTCTAGAAAAATCATAAATCCCAACCCCTAATAAATCAAATATCGAATGATGAAATTGAAAAAAATTAAATTATACAAAATGATAAAAAAAAAAGAAATAACAATTAAGAGAATGAGGACCTAATCTAAAATAAAAGGTAAATGAGAGAACTGCCTAGAATTTTGACTTGGAGGGGAAAATTAAAAAGAAAAATCAAATTAATAAAAAAATCAAAAACAAAAAATTAAAGGAATGAGGACCAAATTTGAAAAGAAAATAACAAATTATAATTATGGATTCAATTATGAAATTAAAATTTGACACCAAAAACAAAAAATAAGGACCAAAGTTGAAACATCAGGAAATGAGAGGACAATTATACAAAAATTAATTGTACAAAAGGATCAAAAACAAAATTAAAAACTACAAAAATAGGGACCTAATTTAAAATAAAAGGTAAATGAAAGGACTACCTAGAACTTTGAATTAAAGAGGGAAATTAAAAACAAAAACTAAATTCACAAAAGAATTTTAAAAAAATCAAAAGAATGAGGATTATATATGAAAGAATAACAAATTATAATCATGGATCTAATGATGAAATTGAAAACAAATTGAAATTTGACAAAGAACCAAAATTATAAATAAAAAACGAGGACCAAAGTTGAAATATCATATATAAAAATCAATTGTACAAAAAGATCAAAAACAAAAAAAAAATTAATAGAATGAGGATTTAAATTGAAACATGAAGTAAATGTGAGGATTGTCTAGAATTTTGAATCGAAATGTAAGATTGAAAAGAAAAATTAAATTCATAAAAGAACCTAAAACAAAAAATCAAAATAAAAAAAATGAGGACCAAACTTGAAAAAAATAACAAATTATAATTATGGATTCAGAGATGAAATTGAAAACAAATTTGAAATCTAACAACATGACCAAGAACAAAAATTAAAAATAAAAAAAATAATGAGAGGATAATTTTGAAAGTTTAAATAGCAAGCGTGTATTTCCATGGAATGAGAGAAAATGAAGGAGAAAAGGAAAGAAGTTGTCAATAAAACACTGTCGCATAAAACATCACACGCGCAGCTCCGTATGAAAGAAGGCAATGTGACTCCAAAAAGAGCGAAGGCAGAGACCTAATGGCGCGTGCATATGAGCCAAACATTTTTTTTAATACTCTTATATATTTATCAAAATAATAAACTACCCATGAGCCAACTTGATTACAACAAAAAAATAAAAACATGATGAGAATTACTAAAAAGCCCTTACAAGCAAATTTAGTAAATTTTACTTTACAGGGAAAGACCCTGGATGCCACTTTATTTTTTCTTTTGCTTTTAAGGCTAATTAAATCATTTTGTTCTGCTAAAACGATATGAATATTGTCAAATGAATTTCATGAAAAAATCATTTTATTATCGATTTTCGCTTTAGTGGTTTTTACTATGAAGGAAAAAATATCATTACACTATAGTGATTCACAATGCAAAATGAGTCTTGATCCATAGTAAAATACTAATCTCTCTCTTTTTTTTTTTATCAATGTTATTAAACTCAATCTAACCTAGTAAGTTAATATGATAACCCATCAACTCAATTGTTGAACCAATCATAATTTCAAATCAAACCATGTGAGAGTTGATCTAGAATTGCTTAGCCGAACTAGCAGGTGCACTTGTGAATTGATTAACCCATTAAAAACTTGGCTTTATTTAAAAATGTTTTAGAACAACATCAATTTAATATTTTTATATAAGAAAATCTTGAAACAACGATGTTTTTGAATTGATCAGAATTAAATCAAGTTAACTATTGAATTCATGACTTAGATTATAGCTATAATGGGTTTAATAATCTTGCTTTCTAGAATCTATATTTTATTTATTTAAATGATTATAAAAAATAGAAATTTGTAGAAAGAAAAGGAATGAGTTATTGAAGAGAAATATATATGTTGTTTTATTGAAATTGTCTTTTCCTTTTACAACATGCTTAATTGAATAAAAACAATGACAATAAAAAACATTTTGGAGAAACTATATAATTTTAGAGCATTTTTTTTTGAAGCAAAAACTCTTTATGATTGTGAAAGCAAGCTTCAATTAAAAAATAATAAATTGATCATTTTTTTGTAACTATATGGAAAAAAATAAAAACAAAATCTGAAAAAAAATTATATAAAATTTCATAAGAAAAAAATAAAGAAAAAATATTTAATTCCCATTCAATATTAATGAGAAAATTATTATAAAGATTCCAGGGCAATACATATTTATTAATAAAGCAATTAATAATATTATCATAAAACATTCCTAATCTTCTAAAAAACAAAGGCATAATATTTTTATTACGGGCATGTTTTTTAATAAAGGATGATGACAATTAAAATAAAGGTTTGTTTAAGATTTTAATGCATTTTTTAATTGCTTCAACGAAAACATGTCTTTTTAATTGCAAGCACTTTTTTCTAAGAAAATTCCTATAATGATCTTAAAAGCAAGTTTTCAAAAAATAATTAAAATAATACCTCAATATTTTGAATGTGATTGATGGAAAAATAAATAATAAATATAATAAAATTATGTAAAAAAATATATCAAATAATTTAAAATCAGAAACTTTATTTTAATTAAATATTCATGAACCATTTCTTTTATGTATTAGGAACATAATAATTGAGAAATAATTGATAACATTCTCAATAAAACCTATAATATTATTTAATAATCATGGAAAGAATGAATAATAATTGAAATATCATGTAAAGCCTTTTTAAAGTACATTTAAATGAAAATTAAAAAAAATATAGTTTTTGAAATAATAAGGAGTAATTAATCCGGTTCTCATCAAAACTAGAGGAGCTAATTTATAATTAATTCTTATCTAAACTATCCAAACTAAACTAATTCAAGTAACAAGTATTTACAGGAAAATATAGGGCAAAAAAAATCCAGATTACTCAAATTATAATTTTTGTTATAAAGTTTTAAAAGTAATAGGATTGTAATTTTACTTGCCAAATTTTTGGCGAGTAAAAAACTTCCATCCATTGGATCTAATTTAGATATATTTTTTTAGTATTTTAAATTAAAAAATTTGATGGGATAAAAAATTTAGGTAATTATTCTAAATGTTGATTTTTCATTCATAATGTAGCATTTAGTTATTATCTTAAAGATAAAAATTAATAATAAAAAAAAACATATTTTATTGTACCTCATGTTTTTGAAAAATATAGTTTCACTCTAAAACTATTTCAAAAACATATTTAAATCATATCATTTATTTTATAAATTTATTTTTATTATTTTAACAAAAACATGTTTTTATCCCTTTTATTCTATGACACTAACCAAATGTAACCTAATAATTTGTATAGAAGTGCCTAGTTTGATATGACTTAAATGTTTTTAAGTTTAGTTGGCTAATAACTAATTAGTATTTTGATTTTTAACAAACCACTGAAAACTTTGCAATTCAAAGCTACATATAAAAGCAAAGTAAAACAAACTAGGGATGATCATTTTCGGTTCGATTCGGTTTTTATCAAAAAAAGTAACCAAATTGAAATTATTAAAAAAAAACCGAAACTGGTTTAAACCGACCGGTTTCGGTTCTGTTGGTTCGATTTTTTAGAACAAAACCGGTTCAAACCAGTTTGGCTCAATTTTTTATAAGTTGGCTCGGTTTTTTCTGGTTTGGGTCGGGTTTTTTTCCATTTTTCGGTTTGGGTTCAGTTCGGTTTTTTTGGTTTCAGGCTTGTAAAACCGAAACCAAAACGAACTGGTCGGTTTTTTCAAAATTCTAATCGGTTTAATAGGTTTTTTTCACTGCTCGATTTTTTCGGCTTTTTTTTTCAGTTTTCTCGGTTTAATCGATTTTTCAGTTTTTTTGCTCACCTCTAAAACAAACATCACGTTTTAATGGAGTAAACTTGCATAAAAATCGAGCAAGACACAGAGAAGCTATGGATTCATTTATTATTAAAGAAAAAGAACTAAAGCTTGATGGCTAGAGGCCTAGAACTATAAGCCATGATGGTCATATAAGAATGTAAAGACCTTAAACTAATAGCTTGTTAAAATCACTTAGCTCCAACAATATGCTTTAAACTATGATATGATTAATTGGTTTGTGCGAGCTATCAGGCTTGATTGCCATTGCCTTTTCATTTTCTTCCTTTCTAGCTAGGTTGCCATCGTCTTAAGCTCTTGAGTAACCTCTCTATGTGTCATTGATTTTTTTATATATTAGTTAGGGTAAAGACTTGGTAATTAATAATCTTCTCTCATTTTGTTATTATATTAAGTTTGTCTAATGTATGTATATATGCTCATAACACATGTATCAATGATTATTATATCTAATGTACACCTATTATTTCATTACTAGCTGAAACTTTTTTTTTATTAACGTAGGTGTCCGGGCCAACTTACGTACAGCTCGACTAATCCCACGGGCCTCGAAATTAACGACCATGTAAGCCTCCAGTGGCCATCATATTAACAACCATATGATTTTTTATGCATATTTTTCTTCTTTTTTCTGGTTGACCTATAAAAGGATGGTCATTGCATATTTTATAGGTGTAGTTTCCCCTCCCTACACCTTCTGCATCCTTTTTTACAGTTCCTTTTTATATTACTTCTGTATTTATTTGACTATTTCCATCGTTGCTTTAGCACTTGTTCTCTTCTGCCACGACTCAAGTTTGGCTTCTTTTTCCTGGTACAAGCCATGTTTGCTATATTTTTGTCCAAATTGATACTATAATTGGCTCGTTAATGTTAATTTCAACTCTAAGTTTTTTCAAACGATTCCTACCACTGCCTTTCTTAGCTTCCCTCTTAATTTTACAGGGATCAAATTCTTCATTTCAATCTCATTGATGTTATTGATGATGATGCTTGTTATTCTATTGTCAATATTTTTTCTATACTCTGTATTTTCAATTGCTATATTTAATATGCTTCTTTTTCCTTATTGGGTTTTTAGTTGTCCATCAATCCTTTTCTTTTATTCTCCTCTTAGTTTTCCTGCCTAAGAACCCAGCCACCACTTTTGACATATTTTTTCACTGTTCCACTATTCTTCTGTTTCCATATATCTTTTCTTCAGTGCATTTTTTAGTTTAGTCTTACCTGGGGTTCTTTATTATTTACAAGTATGTTGCACTGTTTTTTTAATTTTGATGTTGCTTTTTGTTGTGTCTTCAAAACCTAGTTTAGATCGAAGCAATGCCAAAACAACATGGTAAGAGGATAAGATGCTCAATCATACACTTTTGTTTAAGAAACAAGTATTAGAGATTGCATACACCAACAAGTTGGTCAAAAAGAAACAACCTTGGCCACTAATTGTTGGGTTTCTTAGGAAATATAAATACAACAACAACAATTTTTGTTTAAGCTTTGATCGAACATTATTACCTGAAGAACAATTTTTTTATATAATTTTGATCAACTATTTAAAGGCTGAGTTATCATAAACTACAAGTTATTTAAATCTCAGGCATTCACACAAACCTCTAAGTCAAAAATATCCTAAAACCCTTTTAGGAGAAATTGATTGTTATGCCTTGAGTGCTAGTTTTTTTTTTATGTTTTTTAGGAGACAGGAGTATCTAATCACATCAGATCTTCCATTACCAAGTCATCATAAAAATATAAAACATAACATTCTATTTATAGGTAAAACATGATAACCCTATAAAGAGTAAACTATCATTTCTCCGAAATAATATCACATTTATTTCAGGATAATTTTAGAAATTTATGCAATCAAGTCTCTAGAATTTTCTAGGTCTAATATTGTAATCTCCTATATAAATTATATTCTAGTCCTTAATTTATAAGACTTATTTATAATCAAGCCCCATTGATTAGCCATCCTAATTTAATTTCTTACCAATGGTTCTTTATGTGCCATTAGGTTTCCTAATAAGTTGTCTAAATATAACTCACAATCCTAAGAATTAAAAAAATTAAGTAATTTAATTTATTATGAATTCAACAATTGATTAATTTATATTTAAAGATCAAGTATAACGTCTAGCATCATAATCCCTAAATATTAAAAAAATAATAAGTAGTTTGACTTAATCTTTTAGTGACTTGTTTCTCAGTACAATTATCACTCCCTTCATCAATAATGTCCTGATTTGAACATTTGAACATGAAGTGTGTCTCCTTTATCAAATCATATTTGTTCTCAACACCATAACCATTTATTTTTTAAATAATATTTAAAAGTCTTTTGAAATATCATTCTACCTTGCATAATGATTTCACGATCAATACTATTAGAGAAGAGGTCAAATATTTTTTCTAATTCACTTAGAATGATAAATCATTTCTTAATCATTCAAATAACTTTATATGGTTAATGTTATACCTATTAATCTGCTTGTGTTGTTACCTTTGATTAAGGTAACATATAGTTAAGATCAAAGCATAAAATTCTCTATATAAGATAACTTAATGATCTCGAGTATAAAGACCACTTACATAATTATCATTTGAGCATTTTCTATAGACACAAATAATCTCTTCATATAAAATTCTAATACAGATCAATTCAATGTACATATCATTTCACAATCACCTATATATTAGTTCCATGTATCTCTTGCATTTCACTTATAAGAACAACTACTTTCTTTTATATAGTAAATAACATAATATGTATATGTTTGGGGCACAACCAGTCACTGCTGACAGCACATGTAGCAACCCATGACTGTTGTCTTGCTAAGCATAACTCGTAGTGCATTGCCAAACCAGTACAGGGCTGCTACCGTGTGCTAGTGTAAGTGCATCGCAAAGCTACTGCCTCATGCTGTAAGCGATGTAGTGATAACCTTTGTTGATATTGTTGACGTTAAGGTTATCAAAAACATATTTTTAACATGACATGGAAAATACAAAATAAACTCGGATCATAAAAACGGATCGTGAAATCGTAAAGAAGTTTTTTTTTCATATATAGTTCAAGCACCTTAAAATACATGGTTTAAATAAAAATCCATACATAGTTCAAGCATCTTAAAATACATGGTTCAAATAAAAATGCAGACATAATTTAAGTAACTTTTCATTAACTAACAATTAATAAACTTAAAACAAACAATCTGCTAGTGTGTCATGTAAACTAAAACTAACTTTATTACCTTTATCTTCCTCGTTATTCCTCAAACATTAATCAATATCATTATCATCAAAAGAATTATTATTATTATTATCATGAATATAAGTTATCTAATCAATACATAATGACAAAGTACTCACTGTCTTTACGTAAAGCTCAAAGGCACTCAAGTCCACACCAAACTTAATTTTGATAATGTCTGGCAAAGCCATTGTCTTTGGCTAAAATTTAGTCTACTTTCAATCTAAAACCAGGTCAACTTGTCGTTTATCCTCCTATCTCTTGCGAAACCATTTTCTTTTCTTTTCTCTTTCTTTTCTCTTTGCTTTTTTTTTTGTTTACCCTACCTAGTGCTTATCCATTCTTAATTCTTAATATTGATAGGTTTTTTACTGTTACGACCGTAGATTTTCTAGTTTCTATGATTCAACATATTTTTTTTTGTATTTTAAATTTTTTTTTAAAAAATTCTAGATTATTTTATTTTTTTCTTCAAATTATTTTTTTATAATTTTAGATCATTTTAATATGCTGATATAAAAAATATTTTTTATATGTATAATTGAGCATGTAAACATCATTTAAATTGATTGATGGAAGAACTTGATTAATTAATTGTTATAGTATAAGAATAATATGAATCATTCTGTGTAAAATTATAATGAATGATGCCTTTTAAAATACTTTTTTATTTAAAAATATAATAAAATAATTTTTTATATTAATATATTATAATTATATAAAAATATTTTTTCATGTTAAAAATACTTTAAAAAAAATATAGAAAATGTAGAAACACAAACGAAAACTATGCCAAATACCCATTAATATGAGATTGATTTTGACAACTTTACTTGGCCACGTCATGCTGTAAGTATAGTCTTTACAACTTTACTTGGCCACGTTATACTATAAGTATGGTCTTTAAGGTATAGCCAAGGTCATGCTGATGTGGACTGGAAGGCTGAAGCCTTAAATATATGATTTTTGTTAAAATCATAAAAATGGTTCTAAACTCATGTTTTTATGCAATTTCACCTGATTTTAATTTAATTTTATCAATTTTCAAGTTTTAAAGCGATTTTACACGTTAAACATATATTGACTCGTAAAATCATACGATTTTACAAGTTAACTTGTGATTTTAACAACCTTGGTAAGCGCTTTCATCGGTAGTGGGCAATGAACCCCATACTGGCTATAACCAATGAAGAAGAAGAGATGAGGGGCAAAATTATGATTTGTTAGAAATATTATATTAAAATTACATATAAAGCCAATAATTAGAATTGAAGCATGAAATATATTGAATTATACATATTAATGTGTTTTTATGCATTTTGAATGATTATGGACACAAAAAGACCAATGTGAATGTGTTTTTAATGGTTAAATAGTTGTAATATTAAATGAGGCCTACGTGTCCTGTCTTTTCTTTTCTTTTTTTGTAAAATTCCTTTTTCATCTAATTCCTTTTAAATGTAAGTTAAGGTTTATTATACAATTATGTAAATGTTATGTAATTTAAAAATATAGAAATTTAGATAGAAAAATTACTTTATAATCTACGATGAAGAAAAAATGACAGAAAAAGATATAATCGTGGTGCTTGTAAAGACTTGTGAAGATTTTTAGCAATTACTTAGGTTTTAATTACCTAATTCCCTTCAATGGTTCTTAGAAATAGTTTAGATATGTCCATAATCATCCATTAAAATGATATGCTATAAGTGCATATTTATATATAATTGTTATGTATGGTATATCAATTATGCCATGGAATGAGACCTGATTAAACTAACAAATCACTTGTTAATTCTAATTAAAGACCTTATCTAGATTTAGTTATAAATATGCATGCATGAAACCAATATCTAGATAGATCACCATGAGGTGTAATTATCCATATATGTAGCATATTTGATGCTAACAAAATAAATAGACCAAACTTCTTAGACTCATATTGAAATGTGAGAATTGTTCTCAAATAAGAAATAAGATTATATGTTCTTGAAAATCCAATTCCTTTTATCATTGATAAGGATTCTAATGATAAAGTTAAGACCAAATATCAATATTATATTAATGATGATGAATATGCTACATATGTGATATAGGCCTTATTTGAACTTTAAACATAACATGAGATTATAGATGCCTATACTACAATTATACATCTCAAAAGTTGTTTAATGTAACTAGTGGGGTGAGAGGTATGAAACCTTTAGGAAATTATTCCACTATAAGATGATATAAGGTTTATATATGAACACTCATGTTCTATTTATAAATTAAAAATTATCTTTCTACTTCACATAATAATTATCAGATATTAGATACTAAATGTAGTTTTTACATTTACAATAATAGAAAAAAAAAACTAACAAAAAATAGAAGATTGTGTAAAGGTGAAGTGGACTTATATGTTGGCAATGGAACAAAAGTTGTTACATTGACTGTAGAAACTTATTATTTAACTTTTCAAATTGGGCTAATACTAGAACTTGATAATTGTCATTTTGTTTCAATACTTTCTAGAAATATTGTATCTGTTTTTTTCTTAGCTTTGAATGGATTAAAATTTATTATGAAGGGCAAATGTTGTTCCTTTTATAATGATAATGTTTATTATGGATATGGTATTTATATGAATAGTTTGTATATACTTGATCTTGATATAAACAACAAGAAAAATAAATTAGATAATCAATATTTATCACATTTATGATATTGTAGACTAGGTCATATTAATGAAATAAGAATCACTAAGTTAACTAAAGAGAAGATTTTTATTTTTTAATTGTGAATTATATAAAACTTGTGAAGCTTGTTTATTAAGTAAGATGACCAAAACACCTTTTTATTGGAAAGAGTGAAAGATCTAATGAATTGTTAGATCTAATACATACAAATATTTATAGACCAATAACAATTCACATCATAGGTAGATATACATATTTCATCACATTTATTGATGACCATTTTAGATATTGTTATGTACATTTAATAAAAAAAATTCTAAATCTGTCGAAAGGTTTAAAGAATTCATAAGTAAAGTTGAAAAATAAATTGGAAAGATTATTATGATATTTTAATTAGATCAAGAAGACAAATACTTAAGCCAAAATTTTTAAGATTATTTAAAAGAGAATGAGATTCTCTCATAATAAACACCTCTTAGAACACCACAACATAATATCACACTCTATTGGATATGGTGCGGTCCATGATGAGTTATGTAAACCTTCCAACTTATTTTTGAGGTTATACCTTATAGGCTGCCACTTACCTTTTAAATTAAATTCCATTAAAATCTTTTGATAAGATTATATATGAGATATGGAATGGTAGAAGATTGATCCTATCATATTTAAAAATTCAAGGATGTGATGCTTGTGTGAAACATATTGTATTTGAAAACTTAGGACCTAAGTTAGATAAATATAAGTTTATGGAATATCTAAAAGAAACTATTTAATATTATTTGTACCATTCTATTGAGAAAAAGGTGTTTATTTCAAAATATACTACCATTCTAGAGAAAGAAGTTGTTATTGAAAAGAGCAATTTGAGAAAAATAGAACTTGAAAAAGTTCAAGAACCATAACTAGTATGTAAATATATAGAACCCGTCTTCGAGGCTATAAGATTGGATGTTTAGATTAAAGCTCAAGAACCATAAGAACTTTATAAGTATGATAGGACACATCATGCTCCAATGAGATACAAACTTCTCATAGAAGCTGAAAATGATGAGTTACTCATAATTGATAAGTATACTAACTACATGGAAGTAATATCTAGTATTGATTATGAGAATTGACTTAAGACCATGAAGTATAAAATGGATTCCACGTACACCAACCAAGTATAGACATTTGTTAATCCACCTAAAGAGATAAAAACTCAATAGTTATAAGTAAGTCATTAAAAGAAAGAATGACATGGATGACAATGCATAAAAGTACAAAGCTAGACTAGTTGATAAAGGTTAAAAACAAGGATAAGAGGTTGAGTTTGATGAAACCTTTTTACATATAGCCATGTTAAAATCCACAAAGATTTTAACAAATGGATATCAAAACTACATTCTTGAATGAGAATCTTTCCAAAAATATGTATATGACATAACCTAAAGGTTTTGAATACAAAAAATTTGCCAACAAAGTATGCAAGCTATAAAAATTCATTTATGGAATTAAGCAAGCTTCATGAAGTTTAAATGTTCATTTTTATGAGATAATCAAACAATTTGATTTCATCTAAAATATGAATACGCCTTATATTTATAAAAAGATTAGTGACAATGAAGTCATTTTCCTAATATTATATACGACATATTATTAATATCAAATGATATTCCTTTACTCCAATCAGTAAAGATCTAGTTGTTTAAGAATTACTCTATGAAAAATACGAAAAAATAGCTAATATGCTGGGAATTAAAATTTATAGAGATTATCTAAAAGTTTGCTTGGATTGTCCTAATCCACGTATGTAAACAAGATGCTAAAACAATTTAGCATGAAAAAACCTAAGAGCTGACACTTACCTATTTTATATGGGATATGTTTCTTTAAGGATATATCTGCTAAGGCATAAATTGAGAGAGATAAGATGAAAATGATTCTCTATATTTTAGTTATAAGATCCATAATATATGTGATGCTATGTACAATACTAGATGTATCTACTACTTTGAGTATAATGAGTATATACCAATCTATTTTAGGTGAAGATTACTGGAAGATAATTAAAAATGTTACTAAGAAAAACTAAAAATGTTTTTATGATTTATGAAGGAGATGAACTAGAAGTTTATGGTTATTCATATGCTAGTTTTCAATTATATATTGATGAAAAAAAGATCTTAGTCAAGATGTTTTTTTATTCTAAATGGTGGTGCAATGAGTTAGAAGAGTTCTAGAAATGAATGATATAAAAACAAAACAAATACCCTCTAAAATTAAATCTTATAGATCCTCTCATTAAACCACTATCATAATAGAAGCATTATTTTTATTTGGAGTGATATGTGTATAAGAGCAATTGGCTTTAGTAAAAGTGAGAGATTATTAGTGTATATATCGTATAACTAGTTAGTTGGTAAAACATAACATTGACTTTGTTCATGCAAAATATATTTATAATTAATAAAGGTATTTTTATATCTTTAATATTTATTCATGTTTGATTAATAAGTCTATAGTAAAGATGAAGTTCTTAGGATAAAAATATTTTCCAAAAAAAAATTTAAATTTGTTATAAACATGAAATTCCTATTGTATCAAAGCATTGTTCCTAAATACTTCCAATCAATGCTCTATTAAGACTATATATTAATTAAATTCATTAAGACTAATACATATTATGTTCTTTCCTTTATGAAAAGAAGCAGTTGTTCTTATAAACTTAGGTATGACAGATACCTAGAACTAATATCTAAGTGCCTGTGAGATGTTAAGTACACTAAAATGACCCTCATGAGAATTCTATATGGAGAGATCACTTATGTCTATGAAAAAGCTCATGTGATAGTGGTGTAAGTGATTGTTAGACTTGAGATATTAGGTTATCTTCTATAAGAAATGTTATCATTTGATCTTGCTACATATTAACCTAATCAAGGGTAACAAAAAAAAGTCTATATTGATTATAACATGAACTATATAAAGGTATTTGAGTGATTAATAAACTATTCATCACCCTAGATGAATTAGGACAAATGTTATATATGTTCTCAAATAGTATTGATTATGAAATCATTGCACAAAGTGGAATGAAATTTGAAAAGAGTTTCGAATCTTATTCAATGAATTAATGACTATGGTGTTATAATAAACATAATTTAACAGAGCAGACACACTTTATAATATAATGTCTAAATCAGAATATTCTTGATGAAAGGATAATAATCATTGAAAAACTGCTTGCTAAAAAGTTAAGTCAAACGATACACTTGATGTTCAAATATAGATTAATCAATTATTTAGGAATGTGTTTTGTATATAGTCTAACTTATTAGAAACTTAATGAGTCATGCATATTAAGAACTACTGGTCAGAAATTAAACTAGGATGATTAATCAAATGTAACTTGATTATAAATAAGTTTTAGAAATTAAAAACTAAAATGTAATTAATATAAGGGATTACAATTCTAGATCTTGAAAAACCAAGTAGGGATTTGATTGAATAAATTTCTAAAATTGTCCTGAAATAATATATGTGATACTATTCAAGGGACAAATTGATATTTTGATATTTATAGGATTATAAGTTTTTCTCTATAAATAAATGTTATGCCTTATATTTTTAATGAAAATATATGATATGATCAAATAGATAAGTATGTTACAAAACATATAGAGAGAGTTATACATATATCACAGAACATAAGGTTTAGAGAAACATTTGGAAACACAAAAAAAAAAAAAGTGAGCTAGCACTCCAAGACATAATAATCCATATCACCTTAAGGTTTTAAGAGATTCCTTACCAGTGGTTCATGTGGATTATTAGAGGTCAAACACTTGGATGACTCGTCATTTGCGATAACCTATCCTTAAAAAAGTTGATTAAACCTCAGAATAAAATTATCTTCAGGTAATCTTTGTTTAAACCTTATACCATCATACTTTATCTAACAGAATCCTGGAGACTCTTGAAAAGATTTTAAATTATTATTTCCACTGCATCTAAGACTTTTGGTAAGCCTAATAGAGGGTTCATATCTTTACACAACCTTTGCCTTGTGAAGTTGTAAGAGAGCAAGACTTATTAAGGAGACAAATGATAGAAGATGTCTCTAAAAAAGTTTACAATGTCATCACTAAAAAAAAAAAGGCATTAAAAGAAAACCAACCTCAAGCTGAATAAATGATATATATTGTAAAAGTAAAAGTAGGGATCGATTAACAAACCTAACAATGGGGTAAAGTTTTATAGAGTATTATATGAACACTTTAAGAGCTTAAAACAAGAAATAAAACACCATAACGGTGACCTCAGTCATTGTGTGTTATATAAAGGGAATAGAAGATGATGTAGCTCTCGAGCATAAGCAATAAAAATGCTACAAATCGAAATTTCTTAAAAAAGAAAGAACAAACACCTATTAAACAAGATACAACACTAATACTGCTCAAATGTAATAAAAATATCTAAACACAAAATCAATCGATTGACTTTAAGAAGGCTTCAACAAATGCTCTTATCTAGATCAAATAAATGATGGATTTAACATGATTGTCGATATTGATGACAACCTAGATGATGACATGAAGAAGGATGATTTAGAAACCCTTCTTGATGATCATACATAATATAAAGAGAAGGAATAACTAGAGCTATTGTCTTAATATAATAGACAGGCATACAAAGTGCTTTAAAGGAAAAGAAACTTTAAGAACCTTTTATGGTAAAAGTGAATGACCATAAAAAATTAAATCAAAGAATATGGTATTTACCTAACCATATTCATTTAAAGCCAAACATAGGTAGTTACTTTATTTAGACAATGACTACGAAGACAATGTAGAAGAAAAGATAAAAATCATTAAAGTTAATCAAACTGAACTAGTAGTTGAACAACAACAAAGATTCACATTTTCTAAGCTAGCATTGGTTATGAGTTTCCATTTAAAACCTCTATACATTATAGCTACCTTCAATAGGGTACCAATATAAAGAGTTTTGGTTAATAAAGATGTATCACTAAATATTATGCTTTAGTTAATGATCGTAAAGGTTGGCCTTTACAAGGCTGGCATGATCCTATTAGAAATGGTTGTGTCAAATTTTACAAGGGGTATCAAGTAGACCTAGGTCCAGAACCTCTTGTATAACTTTCTTTATAGTAGAAGCAATGACAAACTACAATGTCTTACTCGGGAAAGATTGGATACATGTTAATATGCGTGTTTCATCATCTTTAAAGTAGACCTTGATGTTTTGGTTACCAAACAAATAAACTAAAATAGTCCAAGCAAATAACAAATCATTAATGGTCAATACAAAGATGACAAACTCATGGTTGTAAAGTAATGAAGTGGGTCCAGTCAAATTTATGAGAATGAATAATATGGGTCGCTTATTGACTTTTCTATTAGCAAGAGGATAATATGTATAAAACAATTTATAATAGATTTTGCTAGGTCAATTAACCTATAATGGGAAAAAAATGGTCCAAAATAAGAAACATAGGATTAAATGAGTCATTTTAATTTAATTGCATGTTTTATGGCTTTTGATGAAGCTTGTTGGCATATTGGGTGACCAAACAAAACTTTTATAATAAAACCAAACTAAGAACACAAATTGGTCCCTACCTAATGACTTTTCTTCCTCTAGCTCGACCTAAGATGGATGATGGATATGCTGAAATTCAAGACATGTTAATTGAGGTTAATTTAAGAATTGAAGACGAGCCTAAACCAACCTTTACAAGTGTAAGTATGTTAGATAAACTTTATAAAGAACTAATAGTACTACTACATGCTTATAAGGGTTATTTTGCATTGTATTATCATGAAATACATGGTTTATAACAATTAAGCCTAGTTTAAAGCAACATAGATAACCTTCATAAAGAATGACTTTAAACATCTGAAAGAAGAATTAAAATGACTCCTATAAACTAAATTAATTAGGTTATAAAGATATGCCGAATGGATATCCAACATAATGTCAATGTTAAAGATGAATGACAAACTAAGGGTATGCAAAAATTTTAGAAATCTTATTACTCTAAAAGTTAAATATCTTATGCCAATTGCTAATATGCCAATTGATGCAACATGGGTCAATGAAATAATCAGTTTCATAGATAGCCCACTCTAGTTATAATCAAATCTTTGTTATAAAATAAAATGTTTCCAAAGCAACATTTAGATGTTCTGGCTAACTAAGAATGTATGGATAATGATTGCATTTTTAATTTCTCATCTATAAATCTTCTTTTCCTTCCCTTTATTTCTACTCAACTCATACAACCACCAAGAATAGAGTAATGTAACAAATGGAGGTATCCTTGGCCTTTACAATAAAAAATGTTTGTGTGTTTTGGTGGATCCTGTCCAGGGAAAGACAAAGAGTTTATAGAATCAACAAATCATCTTGGTCGGGTACTAGCTGAGAGAAAGATTTATTTAGTGTATGGGGGAGACAACATTGGGTTAATGAGAAGTGTGTCAATAGCTGTATTTTTAAGAAGCAATCAAGTTTTGAGGGTCGTTCCCAAAGCTTTAGCCAAAGGGGACATCATTGGAAAAACAATTGGAGAGGAACTACAGGTCTCCACAATGTCTGAACGACCGACTGTAATGTTTGAACATGTTAACGCCTTCATTACCTTACCAGGTGGTCTTGGCATATCAGAAGAAATATTTCATTTTTCCTCATGAGCCATGCTAACCATTCACCAGAAACCTATAGGTTTGCTAAATGTTAATGGTTTTTATAATAATTTACTGTCTTTGATTGATCATGCTGTAGAACAACAATTTCTAACATTTTCAGCACGACAAATCCTCATCTCTGCTGCTACTGCTGAGCAATTTATTGATGAACTACAATCTTTCATCCCTGTAGTGGATTACTCTATGAGTTGAATCAATTGGTCAATCACAAAATGCCGTAAAAAGCTTACATTGGATTTTAGCTTTAGTTTGTAAAAACTTGTATCTTTTGGTTTTATTAATAGCATATTATTTGTGTTTTGTTCTTTCTTATATTTGTTTCAATATGTTTCAGGTTTATCAGTAGTCTTTGTTTCAAGTGATATCTTCTACACAATATCTTTCTACCTTAGGACATTGAGGACAATGTCTCGTTTTGGTTGGATGGAAAAAGGTAGTTTATAAGAAAAAAAACTAACTATTTTGCTATTATTAAAACCATTTGATAGAACTATTGTTGTTAAGATGACAGAGTATGGAGGAGTTCTATTGACTCTTGAGACGCATCTTAGTAATCATTTTCTAATGGTTATTCGTAACAAGGTCTATCATAACATTTCTTTAAATATTCAGGTTTACAAACTCTCGCATTGTTATCACTTGATTTTGCTCATATACTCATTTAACAAGTATTCTTAAACCTTAATTTTCACACACACACACACACACACACACACTTTAACATATGATTATGGGTTGCACATTGGATTTTTACATTATTTATGTTCTTTTGTTAAAGGTAACAACTAAGAGAAATGGATAGTATATAATTTGCAAAAAACAAAAACAAAAACATATTGATAATATTGATGAAAATAAAAATGTAGATAAATTTGGTTTCGTAGCCCCCCTAACCTAAGCAATTCAACCCGAATGGGTGTTTTAACACCTAATACCCTAAAGTCATCTGATTTGGGAGCTATTGGCTCAGTGTTTGTTACATGGGTTAAGGATAAAAGCTTATGGGAATCAAACATTGCACTATTTATGTATCAATATCTGCAATTCGAGTTACTAAGCTCGTAGGGGTGTCTTAACACCTAATGCCCTATGACCAACTAGTCTGGAGTCATTAGCCTAAAGCTCATTACATAGGTTAAAGATGCATTGTGTTTTAAGGTGTCTCAACACCTAATGCCCTAAGACCAACTGGTCTGGAGTCATTAGCCTAAAGCTCATTACATAGGTTAAAGATGCATTGTGTTTTAAGTGTTATATATATATATATATATATATATATATATATAAAGAAAAAAAGAAAAAAAGATAATAATCTCAACCCAAGGATAACCTTAGAAAAACATTAGAATAAAATTGTGTTTTCATCCAAGCAAAGCCTCATAACTATGTGTTGATATGTTGAGCATAAAATGAAGGTTTATTAATATCTTATTTAAGAAGTATGAAGCAGATATATATAAATTTAATGAGTTTGTTTATTTGAATAGATTAATGGAAGTTGAATAATGAATGTCTTACTTTTGAATGTCGCAAATTGTTTTAACATTTTGATTACTAAGGACTAGCAATACGTTGGTTGGGGGTGTGGTTAGTACTTAAAAATACATTTTTATCAAGGTTTTATATCATCATATTGCACTTAAAGTATCATTAAACTCCCTAACTTAAGCATGTTTTATAATAACAAGTTTGATAACATAAGATATCTTTAATTTATGGTAAATGCTCATTTTGAATGCAGGCATATCTCACAATTTAAAGGATTGATTGAAGTGTTTAACTATTGAAAGTGAAAAGACAAAGAAATGGCTAAGCTTAAAGAAGATATGCTGGTTCCATTCCAACTGGAATACTATTCAGTTCTTGGATCATACGTGGAGCTGTAAAACTTGGAATTAGGTCTGATTTATATGGGTGGAAAGCTAGGACATAGGTCTAAAACTTTCATGCAGAGTCCAAGATTTAAAACGATCGTTTTCAAATTCAAATTGTAGCAACAAAAGAGAAGTCGGAATCTGTCCTGCAGCCCAAACAGTGTTCAGTGTTTAATCCATATCTTGAGTTCTAAAAGTTCAAATGAGCTTATTTTTATTTTGTTGGAAATTTGAGACAAATTACCAGAACTTTCATGAAGACTATCTATTCAAATTCTAACTTTAGCAACAGCGTTTTGTTCAGACAAGAAGATAATGGTTGTCACCAAGTCAAGAGGTGGCCACCTACTCAATAATTAGTCATCAAATCAATAGTTCTGAATTTTAGCCTATAAAAGGAGGCATTTTCCATACATTTAGACATCTTGGTTTTCAGATCAAGATCATATTCTTGCTTTCTTTCTTTGTATTTTTATAATGTTTAAGTTTTACTTTCATTAATCTCTCGTTTATGCTTTTCATCATAACTATGTTATTATCTAGTTTATTTATGTTTCTCTTCCTCACAATGCTTAGCTAAATTTATTATGTCAAGGTGAAAAGGTTTCACTAACGGTGTTAGAATAGGTATAATAAAAACTCAACATGGACTTCAATGTTTATATCTAAGAAAGTTTTATTAACATGTCTTATCTTTTTATCTTACTAATTCTTAATACATTGCTTGTTAAATGATTAATCTAGATTTGTGTTGTACAACTCTTGGTATAACAAATACTTGGCACTTTCATAGCCTACTGTATGGTATAACCGACATCTATGCTATGAAAGAAACTTGATTTGTTGTTAACATAAATTAACATCATGAATTCCTGACAATATTTAAAAGTATGGTGTTACTAAAATAAGATAATTAATATGATCATTTAAAAATTTATAATGAACTATTAAGTATAAATCATCCGATTGGAACTTCCTTTGTTTGCGGTTTCCAGTTGATTAATAAAAAGAGTTTATACTCTACTTATTTCTAATACTAATAGTGAATCCTCTAACCTTGAAAATTGCTTTTATCTTTAATTAATACTCACATCAATATCATATCTTAAAAGTTCTCTTCAACTCCTTTTCATTTGTTGTTTATAATTTTATATAGTTCACCTCCCTATGGTTCGACCTTGGTCTTGTTGAGTTATTTATTACTTCAACACTCCTGCACTTAGAATAAGAAATCAATCTTTTGATCATGTCAAAATACATTGTTAATTTAGGGTTGTTAGTTCCTTGAATACCTTAAGAACCTTTTTCTTTGGCCTAAAGACATTGATACTGCTTTGATGCTTAGGTTTCTTAATTATTGTCTCTCTTGCCTTTTTTTTCTTTATATATTAAGAAAAAACAGTGTGATTTCTCCTATATTCTTTCATCTTTTTTTTGTATAAAAAAAATCAAACTAGTTGTTCCCGCTATAGGATTTCTTCCTCTATTTATAGAGGGATGTTCTTCAAAACCCTTCCAAATTCATACAATATTTAGCTTAGAAGATCCACACAATTGTCTTGAAATTGAGTTGGGTATTAGAATCTTTCAAGCTAGCGACTATTACCTTTTTACATGATTTATAAAAGAAGATTAGAGCATGAAATGAGATTCATTTCATCTGGATGGCAGCTGCCATGTTTAAGAGCAAAAACATATGTTTTTTTCTCATGGGGAGAGTCAATCAAGGCTATAATTGGAGCCAAATATCGCTCGAGGATAATCAAACATGTTTAAAGCCTAGAAAATTTGCAGAATCTAAAGGAAAAAATGGCATTGTTTTGCTTTAACCTTAATTTTATTCTTCTTATTTAACAAAACATATTGTTTTACTTAATGAGAAATGGTTTCATTTTTTAGTTTAATTATGTTTTAGGGTTTTTAATTTAAGCCTAAAATGGTATTGTTTTTAAATGTTGATTTTCATACCATCCTTTCTATTCTCGTGCTTTTTCCACTTTCATTATTAGTCTTCTAATTATTTCATTTTAAGCCAATTTTGATCATTTATTTTAATTTCTTTCAATTTTGCCCTCTCATCGAATTGGAAAGAACCCTTAAATTTCTTTACTTTTTACATATCAGTCTTTGGCTTTCTAATTCTTTTAATTTAGGCCAATTTCAATCATTTTCTTAATTCTTTTCTTTAATTATTTTTCCTTAATTGAATTGGAATGGCTCTTCTAATTTTTCTCTTTCTACATTTTAGTCTTTAGCTTCCTAAATCTTTGATTTTAGGCTAATGTAACAATTTTCTTATTTTTTTTCTCTTTAGTTTTATCCCTTATTAGATTCAAGATTATTTATGAAGTTTTTAAATTTAACATTTGACCTAAAATCCTATTATTTATCCAATTTTCTCCTCTATTGATTTTTTTATCCTTTTATATATATATTATCATTTTCATGTATTTTTTTATACAATTTTTTTAAAAAAAAATTAACTAATGATTAAAATTGAAAAGATATTTTCTGAGATTTTTATTTTTTAATGTTTTTTTGAATAGATGAGGGTTAAAATTCTAGTTATGACATTTTGCCTGATACGTCTACAAATTATGTCAAAATCCTTAAAACGTACATTTAAGTCATAATAACTCACATATTCCTATGTTTCAAATTCATGGTCAACACTTTTTACAAAATCTGACATCAACATTTTAGATGGGATCATGTCAACCCTGTTACAACCAATTTTATTGATCAAGGTTAATGACGTAATATTAAGTGTTACAACATTATTAACAAGGACCCTATATACCAGTACATCATTGACATTTATTGTGATGTATAGAGGTTTCAAATAGTGATTCATAACCAATATTAGTATGGAAATGTACGACATGGTTATTGGTTGATCACAAGTTTTGTTTGGCGATTTAATGATCTCTGCCTTTTTGTTTTCTAACTATCATCACAATTACTGTCCAAATAAGATAGTTGGCCGAGTTTAGTTTCAAAAGAGTACGAAAGAGTGAATACCATATTTGTGGATATGGTTTTCTCTTGGTCGCTCATCTTTGTGTTATAAGGAATTTCCAATCTATTTTCTTTGAATAAGTTTTATTCATTCATTTGTTATATCAAGATTGAAAATTTAACTTCTTCCTCTTCTTATTATATATTACCATAAATAAGGTTATCAATGTCTTTTCTAACATATCATTATCCAAGAAGCTATTAGAATCGATAATTATGATGTTCTTTTCTTCGAGTTGTTCTTTTATTTGGATTAGAGCATTTGTTAAAGCCATTTCAATCCTATATGAGCAAATTATTTTAAAATTTTGATGTTACCATCATCCTTATTTTTTGCCACTATTGTTTTATTTATAATAGATAGCGATCTATCTTTTATTATGGTAGTTATTGAAGTAGCAACCTATTTTTACTTTTGTTGATCAAATGATGCCACATTTCTTTTTTATTGTAGGGCTGATAAAAATTTAGGCCAGAAACGTGTTAGCTTATTTTTGTTTGAGCTCCTTACTACTAGTAGTAGTATATTCAATTTCTAAAGCTTGTTTATTTGGTAGGTATATGGTTTTGCATCATATTTTCTTACTAATATATTTAGGTATTGTATTCTTCTAAATTGATCTCTGGAAAATTGTTTTTGTTTTCATCTCTTTTTCAAGTCTAAGAGATATTGATGATTATTGACAAAAACTGTACCCTCTTCATCACTAAGTTTGTATGATTTTTGTTATTGCTTATGGCTAGTCTTTGCCATTATTATTTTATTTTTAATAGGCAGTGATCCATCCTTTATTATGGTGGTTGTTGGAGTAGCATCCTTCTTTTTGCTTTTATTAATCAGATAATGCCATATTTCTTTCTTGTTGTAGGGCTGACAAAGATTTAGTCTAATAATGTGCCGCTTGTTTTTTTTTTTTTTTTGAGCTCCTTAGGTGTTAGCCTTGCATGTTGGATAATGTTATCTTATCATTATTATTGGTCGATCTCTGGTCTTACCTTGGCATTAGGTTTACCTTTTACTTTTTTAGCTCTTCAATGGTTTTTCTACACATACTTCTTAACTAACTTTACAATAGCTTTGTCTACCTATGTAGAGGTTTTTTTAGTAATATATCCCTTTATTAGATTATGGTTTAATGTAAGCTCTGAAGTAGACAGAGTTGGAATAAGAACTTTATCCCCTCTATGTGCAAAGGTTTTTTTGTTGCATGATTTTATCTTCAGTGGAAATCGATCATCAATCACTACTACTAATTTATACAAGATTAGATATAATCATGTCTACTACTCCTCAAGACGTGATGTTGTTTGTTCTTGACCATTTTATTAGTCTGTTCAATATCTAAAGCTTGTTTATTTGGAAGGTGTATAGTTTTGCATCATATTTTCTTACCAATTTATTTAGGAATTGTATCTTATAAATTGATCTTTAGACTTTTTTTTTTCATCTTTTTATATAGTCTAGGAAATATTGTTGAATGTTGAAAAAAATCTGCATCCTCCTCATCACTAAGTTTGAATGATTTTGTTATGGTTACTATTTATATCACTCATTATCAATTGATATATTAAGCCTTAAATGTTTTGGCATATTATTGAGTCACAACTTGCTTAGCTTTATCCCTCCAGTTTTCACCTTTTCAAAGGTTGGTCTAGTAGGTAGGACACTTATATACTATACAAAGGGGTACACACTAAACTTTTATCACAATTATTTTGACATTGCTATGATCGATTACCAATTTCCAATAATATAATTTGTGACCAGTTTTAGCCGATGGCATGGTCAATCAAGCTTTACCTTTCGTCATTCTCCTTTACCAATAAGTCTTTCTAGCTTGAGGTAGCCACTGATATTAATACTTTGAGAAATAGATCATTATCAAAAAAAATTTCTAAAAAAGAAATATGACTAGTTTCTAATACCTTTATAATATGGTTTTTAAAGATAATATGGCTCTTAGTGTCATGACTCCTTAAGTCATACCACTTGTAGTACTTATTTCATTTATTTGATCAACAATAAGATTTGTTCAACTCTTTTGATCTTAAAAAAGTATCCACTGGTAGTTATTGCATTTTTGCTACCAGGGTTTCTTAGCCTATTTAGGTTTTTTCAATATAGTGATCTCAAATAGTCTTTTTTTTAATTATTATTTTAAGGATCAAAATTAGGTATTGTAAGACTTCTTATCAGAACTTGAGTTGGTCATTAAATGGGCATTTCAAATATAATTCAGATAAAAAATTAGGTAAATTTCCCTTAATGACTTATTTTCTACTTGTTTCACTAGCATATTCTTTTATTGAGAGCATCCTCTAAGGATATTGATGTTTAGGTATTTGGTTCCTACGAACTATTTCCTTATATCATCTACTTCCCTTATAGTATGAATTTAATGAACTCTTTTTCTAATATTTTTGTAGTGCACTTGGCTTTTAGAGTTTTTAATCAAAGAGCATACCTTTTTTATAAATTCTCTAGATCCTGAAATCTCTTGCTAAGTCAACCAATGTTACCTCTAGTATTTTTTATGTATAAATGCTCATGGAAATGAGTCTCTATCTCTTTCCAACTATTGATGGAGTTAGGTGGTAGCATAAAAAAAGGTAATTTTTTTTAATGATAAACTAAACAACCTTAGTTTTATAAAAAGGCATGCTGCACAGTTATCACACTAACTGATGAACTTGACGATGTGTTCCCTCGTTGAATGGTTATCTTTCGCAAAAACTGTTTGAAATCAATGATCTTTATTTTTCTAAGAATTAGGTGCAACCTATCAACCTACTCTAGATATGGATGATCATAGACATACCTAATTGTTCATCTCTTTTCCCTTAAGTACGAGGCTAGTTTAATCTTAATTGATATGAAAAGCTAGTTGTATAAGAGTACTAGGGATTTCTTGTTGTAAGATAGCTTATGGGGTATTAAACTAGCCTATAATAGGTTGTTGTGGTTGGTTTATGGATGTTGGGTCACGTAATTGGTTTATAATTACATGTAAATTTATAGGGCAACTAGTGTATTAGGGTTGACTATACATAAGCTTTGCTATAATTGTTATAAAGTCGAATACATTGGCACATATACCTTAATTGAGGCATTATAGTTCTGAACACCACTACTAGAGTGGTTATGACTATACTAGGAATTGTCCCCAGGTGTATAGGCACATGAAATTTCAAATCTAATTCATTGTAACTCAATCTGAATCTAATTCAATTAATCAGATTTGCCTTGTATTATTCTATTGATAACCACAATATTATTGTGGTATGTCATGTTCGATATGTTTTCTATCTCCGTCTAGATAACTCATGTATTAGCATTAGAAAGATTTAGTAACTGATAAAAAGATGCCCCTTCAAGAGTAACTATAGCTACCAGTTTAATACTCATCATATTTGGTTATGACCATCTAATAATGTCATCTAATATTGGTTGTTCCATATAAACCTATGGTGATGATGGTTTTTTTTTTTTTGTTTTTGGCATAATTGTTAGTTAATGGAATCAATAGTTAATCTAGTCTCCTCGGCATCCCAATCTATTTATCCAACAAATAAACATGTGATCTATCATTGACTAATCATGTTACTTATTATTTGTTTCTTCCTTCTAATGAGGAGAAACTACAACTAAGAACTGAAACTTGAGAAAAGACAAGCAATGGCCTTACAAAATCAAACGAAATATGAATGCTCTAAGTTTTCAAGCTTTAAATAAGGCATATCTATCTCAAACACGACTACTCGAGAAGAAGAAAAGGTAAAGAGAAAAAGGCATTGAAAGTAAGAAAGATAAATAAAGTTGTAAATAATGAAAAATCTTTATAAAAAAAAAGATAAACTGAATCTAATATATTGCAGAAAGAAATTTGCATATATGAGGTTGATTTTCTTTCCTAATAGCTCTTCATATTTGTATATTTTTTGAATTTTATCCAAACATATAATTCTAATTCTATATATGTAATCTATATCAATTAAAGAGGTATAATGAATCTTAATACAAACTAAACTTCTCTTTTGCTTATAATTACATAAATCCTTCTAAGTAGGATTGAAACTTTTGGTATATCATTTGAATTCAAACCCCTATGATTGATTACTTTTCTTTAATCAATCATGACTTTTGGTGATCTGGCAAACTACTTTCTAGTTTTCTTAGTTGATTAAAACTCTTCAAGCTTTGTTGATTTTATTGTTCATGATGTATTTTAGCCTATCTTTCCATGTTTAAACTTGAATAATTATTGTTTGCATCTAGTTGACATGTTGATATTTATTATTTTTATAAATGAATTATATAGCAGCACTTTATGAAATCCTTGAAAGCTAAATGACATTGTAATCTAAAATACCTAATTTATAGCAGCATGCACTTGAGTAGTGGTGATAAATAATAAATTGTTTTTTTAATATGTTCAAGTAAATTTATATATTAATTAATATTGAATTATTTTCACTTGAATGCTAATTAATATTAATTTCATTTCCAAACCATTTAAAAAACGCATTTGTATTGGTTAATACATAATTAAATTAATAGTTGTTACTAGTTTATTTACCCGTCTTTGTCACGGGCCAAACCATGTTTTTAAAAACATAAGAAAAAATATTAAGAGCGCGGAGATTTTTTTTTTTTTGCAATGCTATAAACCCATGCAAGAAGATATTATTATAATTATCATCACCACCACCACAATTAATATTAGTATTATTTTTATTCTTTTTATTATTATAATTATTATTATCACCACCACAACAACTAATATTAGTATTATTTTTATTATTATCATTATTATAATTACTACTACTACTGTTATAACCACAATTATAATTATAATTATTGTTATTACTATCACAACCACTACCAATACTACGATCACAATCACTACTACCACTATTGCTACTACCAATACTATAACCACCGTTGTTGTTGCTACCACCAACGCTGTTGTTGCTATCATTACTATTGTTGCTACTACTACTACTACTACTATTGATGCTACCACTACTACTATTATTGTTGCTACCACTACTGCTACAATCACCATGATCATGACCACGACTATTACTGTTATTTCTGTCTACTACGACTACTACTACTACTACTACCACTACTACTACGACCACCACCACCACCACCACTATCACCACTACTACTACCACCACCACCACCACCACCACTACTACCACCACCACCACCACTACTACTATGATTACTGTCACTACTAAAACGACTACCACTGCTAGCACCACCACCACCACCACTATTACCACCACTACTACTACCACCACTACCACCACCACCACTACTATGATTATTGTCACTACTAAAACAACTACCACTGCTAGCACAACCACCACCACCACCACCACTACTATTACTATCATCATCATCATCATCATAATCATCATTACTATTATAAATACTACTATCACAATCATCACCACTATTACTATCATAATAAACTATTATTATTACCAATATTACTAATATTATCTTCATTATTAGTAATATCATTAATAATATTATAAATATCATTATCATTATTACTTTTAATATTATTATTATTATAACCATTACAATTACCATTTATTATTATTATTATTGAAATAACAAAAATCATAAACTCATTTTGAATGATACAATTAAAAACCATAAAAAATCTTACAAAAAGACAAAGAAAACAAATAAGAAATCAAAAGAAAAAAAACCAAATTGAAATAAATATTATTGATACTAAAAAAAATCATAAATTTGATTTGAAGGATAAAATTAAAACTATAACTACTACTACTACTCCTATTATTATTATTATTATTATTATTATTATTATTATTATT
>Ga0325414_1000052_pt1 | contig 57341 bp, 24 predicted proteins | sample PopdelMetagenome_8_FD_206183 | JGI IMG/M metagenome (GOLD analysis project Ga0325414, IMG submission 206183) | Populus deltoides microbial communities from Bellville, Georgia, United States - Leaf-PdKOR-R3 | ecosystem: Host-associated > Plants > Phyllosphere > Phylloplane/Leaf | place: USA... | reverse complement strand
AACCTACAGCCACATAAATCTGCGCTGCCGATTTCTCCCACTGATGGCATGGCTGCCAGCACCCTTAGGCCTTGTTTTGGCCAGCCTGCCGAAGCGTGCACCTCGTGCACATTTGACACTGTGACAGTGTGTATCTTGGACAAGCGGAAAGCACTTGTCGCCGTTTTGCCTTTTAGAAACTCTAATGCTCCAATACTTTCGGTGGAGTTTAGCTTCTTTTTTTTACTTAACCTTCAACTCTGCTACAGTTCAAGGATTTCTATCCCTAAATAAAAAATGATTTTTTTTTTTAAACCATCTAGATAATGTCTAGTGATAAAAGCTTGGGACCAAGAGGTTTGCTCTCTATGTGATCTCAGGTTCGAGCCATGTGGTTGCTCATATGATGATCACTGGAGGCTTACATGATCGTTAACTTCAGGGCCCATGGGATTGGTCGAGATGCACGCAAGCTGGCCCATACACCACATTAAACTAAAAAAAACTAAAATTTTGAGCATAAAATACTCATAACCTAATGCCGTCGTTAAATTCTAAATAAGCAAACAACGCGTCATTTTCAAATGTAACTGTAGCAATACATTATTTTTTTTTCTTTTATAAAGAAGAGATGATATGTCATCCATTTTTTAATATAAAAAATTAAAAAGTCTGGCCCACGAGGGAGGCCTTTTCTTTAATGAGTTAAGTACATGGACCCACATGTCTAACTTCTTTTGCTTTTTTTTTTTCCTCTGCATTTTACACTTTAATCATTCTAAAGGATTAGTTAAAAAACAATTAGAACTTTTTTATCGGATACCGTTGAAATTTCAATTTTTTTAAGATTGTAACCTTTTTTCATATTATTTTAGCAACATTTCTTTCTTTACACCCTTTCATGGTGTTTTTTTTTCTTTTTTTATATAAAAACATTTATGTGATTGATAAAACTTTTTTATTTGTTGTTTGATTAAATACCGTTTGATTTTTTTATTTTTTATAACATTTGAGGGCACTTTTTTTTTTGTTACAAACCTCCTGTATGGTTTTCCTCAATTAAACTTTATTTGATAGCTTTCCTTTGCATGTCAACTTTTATTATCTTATAGTTAGAAAATAAATACAAAAAAATAAGTTATTGATCCCATCCATGCCCATCATCTAGTTTGTGAGTTTGGTGACTTACCCCGAAATAACTCAAGCCTATAAAAATTATCATCATCTTAATGTATAAAAAAACACTTACAAAGATATTATTTTGAATTTTTTTCTGATCACATCAAGTAAGCTCCAGTCTTGTTTAATTTGAACTCAATCCATATAAGGGCTCAGTTTGGGAGGTTTCTTAACTTCTCAACTTGATCTTTTATTATTGTTAATAATTCTTTTTAATTTTTTATTATGTCTTGATTATTCCATAAACATATGTTTTATTAAATAGATGTGATACATTTTTTATCATGGTCAATAACCCAATTTTTACTCCCTTTAAAAAACATATAAATTGTGCATCAAAACATTTTGTAGACAAAATTGGACATATTTTTTTAAAAGAAACAATTGTGAAAAAATATCAAGAATTCAAAAAATCACAAAAAATAAAATAAAAATAAAAATTATGATTTGGGATGAAATCAAACAAATAAAGAAAATTTAAAGAGCAAGAAGTGGTCTAAAACGGGTACAATCAGGCCAACTATAATTTTGAGAACCAATTAGAAAGTTTGATTCAAAAGAAAATTGAAGAAAAAGGTTGGATTAATTTGGCCAATACTTTCAGCGGGTCAAGGATTTTTATATCCAAGGGGGATCAAGTTTTAAAAAGAAAAGGCAAGGAAAAACTAGCCCAGCCACCGTATCAAAAGATGAGCTTATTTTCTCTTTTTTCCTTATCTCTCACTTCTCCCTGTTTTCTCTTTTAAAAACTCTAATTAATATTAAATTAACAAGAAAAAACTAAATTAGGTGTTTTTACCTCTCCTCATAAATTACTATTTGTTAAATTAATATTTTTTTTTATTTTTTTAATTAATGTTTTTTATAAAAACAATTCATTATTTAATTTTAGATTTATTTTTTATTGGATTATTTTACTCCTATTATAGATGAATCGCATGTTTGATGGGTTAATATAGTTGACTCGGATTTTTTTTTAATTAACTCTCGGTCTTGTCATTTAATATTAGGTTAATTGATAATTAGGCTTCATAATTTATTTTATTTGTTTTTATTGGGTTATTTCGACTTCATGATCCGAGAATGGTGCTTAATAGGTTAACCCGAGTTAACTCGGTTTGTTTTTTTTAATTGATTTTTTTTTAATTTTATTATTTAACATTGAATTGATAGCTTTCCTTTGCATGTCAGCTTTTATTATCTTATAGTTAGAGAGTAAATACAAAAAAATAAGTTATTGATCCCATCCATGCCCATTACTCAATTTGCGGGTTTAGCGACTTAGCCCGAGATAACCCAAGTCAATAAAAATATCATTATTTTAATATATATAAAAAAAAATTACAAAAATATTATCTTGAATTTTTTTTAAAAATCATATCAAGTAGGCTCTTGTCCTGTTTAATTTGAAACTCAATCCATATAAGGGCTTATTTTGGGAGGTTCTTTAACTTCTCAACTTGGTCTTTTGTTATTGTTATTGTTAACAATTCTTTTTAATTTTTAATTATGCCTTGAATATTTCATATGTTTTATTAAATAGATGCGATACATTTTTTTACTCATGATCAATAACCCAATTTTTACCCCCTTTAAAAAACACATAAATTGTGAATCAAAACATTTTATAGACAAAATTGAACATATTTTTTAAAAAGAAACAATAGTGAAAAAAATATCAAGAATTCAAAAAATCACAAAAAATAAAATAAAAATTATGATTTGGGATGAAATCAAACAAATAATGAAATTTTAAAAAGTAAGAAGTGGTCTAAAACAGGTACAATCAGGCCAACTATAATTTTGAGGACAAATTTGAAGTTTGATGCAAAAGAAAATTGAAGAAAAAGGTTGGATTTGGCCAATACTTTCGGTAGGTCAATGATTTCTAGCACAAACAACAATATAATAGCAAGAGAAAAAACATTATTGTCTCAGACTTGTCCCTGCCATTGATAAATGGCCCGGCCGAAAAGGAAAAGAAAAAGGGGGGCATCAAGTTTTAAAATGAAAAGGTAAAGAAAAAATGGCCACCATATCAAAAGATGAGCTTACTTTCTCTTTTTTTCTTGTCTCACACTTGTCCCTGTTTTCTCTTTTAAAAACCTTTGTTAATAATATCACATGCAAAGTTTTTAAAACAACATTATTGTACATATAAGGTGAAAATGACAGGGAAATGACCTCTGCTCACTATTATTTTCCTGCTTTCGTAAAGTTTTTTTTAGCTCTATATTCTATCTCGTGCTGAGAGTGTTTCCAAAAGCACTGAAACGTGTGGTGCTAAACGACAAGGCAGAATAAGGTTAAAGGGACCTATTTTAAAATTTTACTCTTAAGGTGTACAGTGGAAATCGACTCTCCCTTGTTAATTTCTAAATTAACCATCTGAAGAGGCTTTTTTTTCTTGTATATTATTGTTTTAATAAAAATAATAGAAAAGAAGAAAAGGATAAAAGTAAAACCAGAGAAAGATTAAGAATACCAAGAGAGTGTGGGATTGGTAATGCAATATAAGATGTTTTTTTAAAAATTTATTTTTTTGTTTAAAAATATATTTAAATAATTTTTTTAATATTTTACATCATATATTAGAATCATAAAAAAAAACACCATGTAAACTATTATTAATTATGTCATCAAATTGCATTTTTTTTATGGGAATTGCTGCTCTAACTCGTAAGTTAGAATCCATGTAAACTATTATTAATTATGTCATCAAATTGCATTTTTTTTATGGGAATTGCTGCTCTAACTCGTAAGTTAGAATCCATGTAAACTATTTTCAGAGATCTAAGAACTATTGTGTAAATAACTGTTAGGGTAAGTGTGAATTTTAACACATGGCATGGATAGCTATTGATGAGGGGAGACAGGGATTACAAGTCTGGTTTGGATATAAATTATACAAAATCTGACCATAGTTTCCATTGCCATCTCTGTTGAATATTCTTGGCACAAACAGCTCATTTCAAACCAGTTGTCCCTGTTTTGTATTTTAAAAACTCTAATTAAATATTAAATTAACACAAAAAAAAACTAAATGAGAAGGGTTTTTTTTATTATACCCTTCCTCACAAACACAACCTTCAACTCTACTATAGTTGATGTGATGGGTCAATTATTTCTAACTAAGGCATAACATTATACTTCATGTTTTAATATTATATTAGTAATAACAACTCCTTTTAATTTATTAGTTCAGATATATATTTACTTTGTTTTATAAAATATAAATAGTATATTTTCATGTCTCAATTAAAAAAAATATTAATTATTGAAATTCATAATTTATTTTGGTGTGTTTTTCACAAAGTTATTATGGTCTTAAACAAACATCTCGATATTTGTTTGAGTGTTAATTTTTTAATCATATCATTAAATAAAAATATTTTTTAAAACAATTACTAAATTTAGTGAAGTCTATAACTCGAATCACGAGTTTAGCGGATTAAAATTATTGTTGGAAAAGCTAATATTAAAATTATTATTTTATTATTATCATCAAATAATTTTTTTATATTTTAAAAAATTTATTTAACTCGGCGGAGTATAGTTAAATGGAATGGTATAATTTAGATCTTGAGACACTAACGTCAGCTGAACTACTTCCAGTTTGGATCTTGAGACACTAACGTTAAGTTTGGATCTTGAGACACTAACGTTAGCTAAACTTATTTCCAGTTTGAGAGTATGGTTGTGGTTGTTTTTTAAAGTGTTTTTCATGTTGAAATGCATCAAAATGATGTTTTTTTTATTTTTAAAAAATTAGTTTTGAGATCAGTGCATCAAAATGATCCAAAACATAAAAAAATATTAATTTTTAACAAAAAACAATTTAAATTTTTTAAAAACACGGATTAATCCACGTTTCCAAACTCTCTGGATTGATATGCTTTAAATGAGCAATTAAAATATCAAAGGATTTCCGGGACACTCCCAAGGCGTTTAATGGTATATTTAATGTTTGTCCCTATTGAGATTACGACAAGACCAAATAGAAAAGTAATAGTTACATGCTCTGCGCGATGTCGCGGGTCAATTATTTTTTGCATTTCAAAAAAAGTTAAGATCTAAAAGTGTCAGATTTTTTTGCAAAGTTATACCCAAGAGTCTTAGGTTTGGTTGTAACGCCTGACCCAAGAGTAATATTTATAAAAGTGTTAGGTTGTTTTGCAAAGTTATACCTAAGAGTCTTAAGTTTGGTTGCAACGTCTGACCCAAGAGTAATATTTATAATTTTAATAATAACATTAAACTTGCATGACCCAAATTTAAGTGGGTTTGACTGCAATACCGGACCCAATAGCATTGGACGTGGGTCTGGCTGCAAAGTCGTGTCATAAAAGTGTGATAATTAAATAGATTAGTTAAAAAGAAAAAAACCAACATGAAGAAAAAAACTAATGAAGAAAAAGAAAAAAAAATATGAATCAACTGGGTTAACCCTTCAAACTAGGTTAACCCGTCATACCTTGAATTCCCATCGTGAAAGTTTGATAATTAAAAAGGAAAAAACAAATTAATGGGTTAACCAAGAAATAACTGGGCTAACTCGTCAAACCAGGTTAACCCGTCAAACCCGGAATCCGTGTCATGAAAGTTTGATAACTAAATAGAAAAAAAATTAACATTAACAATTTAAATTAAACGAAAAAAATTAATTAAAAAAAAAACATCAGCCTTTTCACTGTGGACTGCACTGTCCAGTCCACAGTCAAAGGCATAAAAATAACAAAAAAAGAAAAAGAAAAACTAAAGGCATCAGCCGATAACTACTTAGAAAAAAAATTAATATTAATAGACTAAATTAATTAAATAAAATTAATAAAAAATAAAAAATAAAAGAAAAAAACTCTAAAAACAAAAAAAAAACTAAATAGAAAGAAATTTAACATTAACAAACTAAACTAAACGAAAAAAATAATTAAAAAGAAAAAAAAGCAAAAAAAAATATTCCAGGTTAACTCGTCAAACCAGGTTAACCCGTTAAACCCAGGATCCGTGTCATGAATGCCTGGTAACTAAATAAAAAAAAATGAACATTAACAAACTGAACTAAACGAAAAAAATTAATTAAAAAAAATCAAAAAGAAATCCTGGTTAACTTGTCAAACCATGTTAACCCGTTAAACCCAGGATCTGTGTCATGAAAGTCTGATAACTATATAAAAAAAATTATGAAAATAAAAAAATCAAAAAAATTGACGGGTCAACCCAGAATTAACTGGGTTCGCCCGTGAAACCAGGTTCACCTGTGAAACTTGGGATATGTGTCATGAAAGTGCAAAAAAAATAAATTCTGGATTAACTTATCAAACCAGGTTAACCCGTTAAATTCGAAAAACGTGTCATGAAAGTCTGATAACTAAGTAAAAAAATTTTTAACATTAATAAACTAAATTAAACAAAAAAATTTTGTTAGAAGAAAAAAAACAAAGAAGGAAGCTAAAAAATAGTCTCAAAAGGCATAAAAAAACAACTAAAAAAACAATTTAAAAAAAAACATAAAGCATCAGTGTTTTAGTGTGGACTGCATTGTGTAGTCCACAGTAAAACACTGATTCGTTTTAGTATATGTTACAATTTATAAAATATTTTAGTTTTTAAGTTTGATTTTATTCCTTTTTATTTTCGGTTTGGATCATATTAAACCAATCAAATTTTGTTTTTAAAATTTTTCATATTAAAATTATCTAATAAACTCAAAATAAATCATTTGATTTGATTGATTTCAAATCAATTTTTATAAATATTAATTTACTCAGTGATTTTCACCATTTTTTGGTTATTATACTAAAAGTTAAAATAATACAAATTGTTTATGCAAACTCTCTCTGTCCACGCAAACATGACCTCACAAAACACTTCTGGTCTTGATAAAACTAATTAATCAATCCTATAGTTTTAATAACTATTGTCATAACCTATTTTTGGGTTACTTTTTAAATTCAATTTTTTTCTTTCAAAAAATCAAAAAATATATATTCAGACTAAAAAAACAAAAAAAAATCCAAAAACAATAATAATAGTAATGATAAGAGGATGCCAAAGTGCCTAGAAAATGACTAAAAATTAGTTGAGGAGGTTTAAAAATACAAAAATTAAAATTTGTTAGTATTTTGTTGACTAGTGAGAGCCCTGTTGACAAAGAAAATTCAATTTGAGGAAGAAAAGTCCAAAATCAAATGTTTATGGACTTAATTAAATTTTATTGAAGGTTTAATTGAATTTATGGACGGTTTGATTGCAAGAAAAATTAATTTTGAATTCAACAAAGAAAATTCAATTTGAGGAAGAAAAGTCCAAAATCAGATGTTTATGGTCTCAATTAAATTTTATTGAAGGTTTAATTGAATTTATGAACGGTTTGATTGCAAGAAAAATTAATTTTGAAGTCAATTTAGGTTTTAATTGGAAGAAACTAAAGTTCTGAGGTCAAATTATAATTTTTTAGAGTTAATTTGGTCAAATCAAGGGCTTAATTGCATAAATATTGAAGTTTGATGGCCAATTGGGGACTTAATTGAAGAAATCCAAAACCAAGGACCAAAATGAAAAGGCGCACAAATTGAAGGCCTAATTTTGAATCTGATGCGTTTTGGCGCCAGTTTCCATTTAAATGAAAAGGCGCGTTTTGAGAAAAACGGTGTAGTTTCATACATTTCAAAAAAGAAAAAAGAAAAAAGAAGAATAAACGGTGTCGTTTTGAACGGCACCATAAGTCTTCTTCTTCCCTTGGACGCGTAGAGAACAGGGGAAGAAGAAGACTTTTCTCCCCTGCTTTGCCTGCTCCCTTTTTCTCTGAAACCACCAAAAAGACACCTACAAAACTTACCACTTGCCTGCCACATGGTGGAAGAACAGGGGATGCACCCCTAGGGCGGCTGCACAGTGGCCGCCCCGGCCACCTTACTGAAAGAAAAAAGAAGAGAAAAACAGAGGAAGAAAAGAAAAAAAAACACAAAGAAGTAGAGGAGAGAGAGAGAAAGACCGCCACCACCATTTCACCGCCACCAGCTAGCACCATCGTAAGCCTCAATAGCAGCCACCACAAGTTAGTTCCCCCACTTCTCTCTTCTTCCTTCTTCTCCTTCGCTGTCAGCCTCTAATGTTCACGTAGCATGTGAATGGTGGAGAGCCACTGTTTATAGATGGGCCAATTATGGCCTAGCTATTCCTAAATAGCTGGGTCCGGCCCTAAAAAAGAAAATGAAAAGAAAATATTAAAAAAAATTCTTATTTTGAAATTGTAATTCTTTTGTGTATTTTTCTACTAAATTTTTTTTAATATTGATTTGTATTTTTATGTCGTAAAAATACAAATTAGGTATTAAAATACCTGATTTTTATCAAAACATTAAAAAAAAAAATTGTTTCATGCATACGGTCAAGGTTCTCAAAGCGAAAAATCATATTGTATTTTCATACAACAAAGAAAACTTCAAAAAATATGTTTTATGATGCATTTTGGCTTTAATAACCAGTTTATTAAAGTCACGAGAATTTGGTCAATATTTCAAAATTTTCAAAAAAATATTTTGTTTTGTTTTAGTATCAGGAATTACAAATTTATACGTAAAACGTATTTCCGATATTAAAAATGTATTTCTTTTCACGACATAGAACAATTGGTTTTACCCGATAAGATAGGATCTCCTTACAGAGGAGGACTTTTCTTAAACCGTAGACAGATCGACAATTAGAAACTACAACAAGAATTTAAGTTTTATTAAACAATAAAATAACGCAGCTTACCTTAGGTGGGGCGTAGTTGGGGTGTTAATACATTCCCTTTAAGAAACTAGTCTTTGTACTCGATCTCTGAGACCAGTTAGGGTTCCTAGTGATCATAATACTAGGTGGCGACTCCCGTTCAAATATTCCACCGATAAAAGATAAAAATTCCTTGTCTCCCCATACTTACCAAATAGACACTGACATACACCTTGAGGGTGGAACGATCGCCACGACGCCGCGCAGACACGTGCGACAACTATATTTTTAGTTATATATTGTTTAGTACTGACAATTTCAGGTTCTTTTCCAAGTATTCTTTTTCTTCTTCTTTCTTGAAAAATAAAAACAGTTGTGAAAACCATTGTATTTTTCAATATCCTTGTATTCTCCTTTTCTTATTATTGTATTTTTGTTTACATTGCAAGATCTTTTTTGACTGATTTTTTATTATTATTTCATTCGCCAACATTTAATTTGTAGAGTCTTTAGGTTTTTAGTTGAGTCTGAGTCTAGAATTTAATGGTTTGCAGGTTTAAGATATTGACCCCAGTTTCTTTGTTTTTTTTTCCATCCTCCAGCATTTTGTTCTTTTTTAATTCACTTTATATTATATTTTTTAGTCTTTTTGAAAATAACATAGGTTGCCTTGGTTTTCTCTTTTGTTTTCGTCTTTGTTGAATTTAATTTTTTATGAAGGAATTTTATTTTTAAGCTGAATTTAATTGATTGATTTCATCCTCCAACATTTAATTTTTTAGGTGTTGAGCTTTCAAGTTAAGCTCAGGTCAAGAATTTAATGGATTGTGGGTTTGAAAATTTAACTTAAGTTTACAAGGTTCACTCGGACTTCTTTGGTTTTTTATTTCATTTTTTTAAGCCCAATGATTTTCACCATTTTTGGTTATTATACTAAGAGTTAAAATAATACAAATTGTTTCTGCAAACTCTCTCTTTCCACGCAAACATGACCTCACAAAACACTTTTAGTCTTGATAAAACTAATTAATCAATCCTATAATTTTAATAACTATATGTTTAATTCTTATATTTTTAGTTATATATTGTTTAGTACTGACAATTTCAAGTTCTTTTCCAAATATTTTGTTTTTCTTCTTTCTTGAAAAATAGAATAAGGAAAAGAGAAGCAGGCAGTTGAGGAAAGTTCATTAGGAAGGAAGGTATTATTTACACACACACACAAATCTGTTTGTATAAGCAACAAGCAACAACAGAGAAAAACATGATGAATAGAAAATTTTATAATATGATCAGGTTTGAGTAAAACATGATGGCAAAAATTTGGGTTTCAGATTAGGAAGGGATACTACTCTACTTGACCCGTACCTATTCAATGACCTAAAATACCAATTCATTCCCCCAATTGAAACAAAAATCCAATATTTAACAAAAAAAAGGAAGAAAAGAAACTGACTCTGAAGTAAAAAAAACAAGAAGAACCCACAAATTAGAGAGACCCAAGAAGAAGAAAAGAACAATCCATTTTAATAATAAAAAAAAACATAAAAAAATAAAACGAATAAACATGTTCTTGAAAGGTCCTGTTAAGAGCGAAGCCAACACCAACTTGACTAAGGTTAGTGAATTGAGAACCATCTAGGAGGTGGTCCAGTGATAAGAGTTTGGGATTAAGTGGTTTGTTCCCTCTGTAGTCTCAGGTTCGAGTCATGTGATTGCTCATATGATGGCCACTGGAGGCTTACATGGTCGTTAACTTCAGAGCCCGTGGGATTAACCTTATCTAACACAAAATTCATTATGTAACACAAAATTTTAGGTACATAATCTTATCTAACACAAAATTGTATCATATAATAAGCCAAGTTTGACTCTCTATCTTTGATTCTTTTCTTCCTTTTCTTTCTTTTCTTTTCATGGAGAAAGAAACAATTATTTTTCATTTTCTTGGAACCAAATAGGAAGTTCTCATTTTTTGTTCTACGTACTGAAATTGTTGATGTTTTGGCCGGGAATAAATTTAGCTGCTCTTGTTTCCGTAGAAATTTGAGGGAAAATAACATAAATAATTTAAAACCATCAAGATTTTTGTTAGTTTAGTTTAGTAGAAAAGAAGAGTGTTTACATTAAACGACGAGCTTATTAGTTTAAAGAACATTAAATGACAAGTCAGTTATAGCAACACATTACCTATGTTTGTTTTATAAAAAGTAGACGACATGTGATTCACCTTTTAATATAAAAATTTAAAAGGTCTGGTCTTTTTTTTAATAGGTTAGGTACACAGGCCCACGTGTCTAACTTCTTTTACTTTCTTTTTCCACTGCGTTTTACACTTTAATCATTCTAAAGGATTAGTTAAAAAACAAATTAGAACTTTTTTATCGGATACCATTGAAATTTCAATTTTTTTAAGATTGTAACCTTTTTTCATATTATTTTAGCAATCTTTCTTTCTTTACACCCTTTCATGGTGTTTTTTTATTTTTTTATATAAAACCATTTATGTGATTGATAAAACTTTTTTGTTTGTTGTTTGAGTAAATACCGTTTGATTTTTTTATTTTTTATAACATTTGAGGGCATTTTTATTTTTTTTACAATCCTCACTTGAACTTTATTTGATAGCTTTCCTTTGCATGTCAACTTTTATTATCTTATAGTTAGAAAATAAATAAATAAAAAATAAGTTATTGATCCCATCCATGTCCATCGTCCAGTTTGTGAATTTAGCAACTTAGCCCAAAATAACTCAAGTTGATAAAAAAAATCATCATCTTAATGTATAAAGAGAAAACTTCAAAAGATATTGTATTGATTTTTTTAAGGTCATGTCAAGTAAGGAGACTCAGTTTAGAAGGTTTCTTAATAACTTCTCAACTTGGTCTTTTATTATCATTAACAATTGTTTTTAAATTTTAATTATATCTTAATTATTCTATAAACATATGGCCCGGCCACCATATCAAAAGATGAGCTTACTTTCTCTTTTTTTCTTGGCTCACACTTGTCCCTGTTTTCTCTTTTAAAAACCTTTGTTATTTAATATCACATGGAAAGTTTTTAAAACAACATTATTGTACACATAAGGTGAAAATGACAGGGAATTGACCTCTCCTCACTATTATTTTCCTGCTTTCGTAAAGTTTTTTATAGCTCTATATTCTATCTCGTGCTGGGAGTGTTTCCAAAAGCACTGAAATGTGTGGTGCTAAAAGACAAGGCAGAATAAGGCTAAAGGGATCTAATTTAAAATTTTACTCTTAAGGTGTACAGTGGAAATCGACTCTCCCTTGTTGATTTCTAAATTAACCATCTGAAGAGGTTTTTTTATTCTTGTATATTATTGTTTTAATAAAAATAATACAAAAGAAGAAACGGATAAAAGTAAAACCAGAGAAGGATTAAGAATCCCAAGAGAGTTTGGGATTGGTAATGTAATATAAGATGTTTTTTAAAATTATTTTTTTGTTTAAGAATATATTTAAATAGTTTTTTTAATATTTTACATCATATATTAGAATCATAAAAAAAAATCACTATGTAAACTATTATCATTATATTTGTTTATCATTAATTTTATATTATATTATGCGCGTGCTATCTTAATTATGTCATCAAATTGCATTTTTTTTTTATGAGAATTGCTGCTCTGACTCGTAAGTTAGAATCCATGTAAACTATTTTGTTTTAACACTTCTCCTCTTTTCAACATAAAGTCCTTTTTATAAATATATTCATTAGATTTGCCATCTCTGTTGAATATTCTTGGCACAAACAGCTCATAGCTAAGGGAAGCTCGGATTTCAAACCAGTTTCCATCCCATTTTATAGACCGAATTCTTACAATATCTTCTTCATCGATCGATAAACCGATTCTGGAGGACCACAATATGATGGTGTATCTTAGAGCACCACATCAAAAGATAAGAAACTCCTCGAAGATCACCATAATATCATGGTATGTATCTTAGACAAGCGAAAAGCACTTGTCCCCGTTTTGCCTTTTAAACCTTCAAAGATTTGTGTCCGGGGGCATCAAGTTTTAAAAAGAAAAGGCAAAGAAAAACTGTCCTTGTTTTGTATTTCAAAAGATAAGCGTACTTTCTTTCTTTTTCCTATCTCTCACTTGTCCTTGTTTTGTATTTTAAAAACTCTAATTAAATATTAAATTAACCAAAAAAAACTAAATGAGAAGGGTTTTTTTAATTATACCCTTCCTCACAAAACACAACCTTCAACTCTAGTACTATAGTTGATGTGGTGGGTCAATTATTTCTAACCAAGGCATAACATTATCAAAATAAATTAATAAACCGTGAGGTGGAGAGGTGATTTTATGATGGCACCATTCACTATGAATCCTCTTATATTTTATTATGAACGGGAGTAGTGATTTTTTTTCTTTTAATGCTCAAACATTTTTTTTCTTCTTAATTTTATTATTTTGTGGTCAAATTGATGGCCAATTGTTTTTGGTTTGTTATGAAAGGGTAAGATTAAAAGATAGGGGACCAAAAAAAAAGAACAAAAAAAAATAGGTGGCAGTTTCAAAATTAACATAAAAAGTTCACTTTGTTTGAATTAACATAAAATAGGTGGCAGCTATATCTGCTGACTAGTTATTCATGGTGAAGTGATAATCTCTTCTTTTGTATATCTGCTGACTAGTTATTCATGGTGAAGTGATAATCTTTTTTTTTGTTCTACTGAAATTTTGGATGTTTAGGCTGGGAATAAATTTAGCTGAAATAATTTAAAACCACTTAAGATTTTTGTAACATAAAATATTTATTTTATAAGTATTAATTGTTGTTATTGTTTTTTGCGATTAGCCGTTTGTAATTTAAATGTTTGGGAGAGAGTAAATAATTAACCATTTAAGATTTTTGTCAGTTTAGTTTATTCGTCCACTTTCCTGTAGTTTCTGAGATAGTACCAAACACATTATTATGTGTTGAATAAATAATTAACCACCGATTAAAGCAGAAGGAACATTTGTGTTTGAATCCTGAGAAAATTGAGTCGGAAAATAAAGGGAAATTTTTGCATTTTATGAAGTTTTTTTTCTTAGTTATGATGATGATTTATTTTTTTGGAGGCCCCTAAAAGTGGAATAATGGTCCCAAAATTTACAATGTTTTCCTGCAATCAAACAGTGCTTTGGAAGATAATTGTTAGAAGATAAAATATTATTATATTTGTTTATCATTATCTTTATATTATATTATGCATGCTATCTTAATTATGTCATCAAATTGCATTTTTTTATGGGAATTGCTGCTCTATATAACTCGCAAGTTTGCTTTGGTCACGGTTTATAGGGTGTTTTGTAGGTGTTATGGATTAAAAATAAAATAAATAAAAAAAGAATTTTTGGGTATAAAATACTCCTTACCTAATCCTATCATTAAGTCGCGTACGAGAGAACCTTTGTTATTAATATCACATGCAAACTTCTAAAAACATTATTGTAATCATTATTGACCATTATATTATTGTCCTCGTGAAAATGACATCTTCTCACCATTATTAGAAGAACAGGAGAGTGTTTTGAAAAGCGGGGACAGAGTGAGAAACAAGAACATGATTTTATGGCACGTGGTCAGTTATTGATATATTAAAATCATAAAAAAAATATTAATTTAATATATTTTCAAACAAAACTCATTCAAATTCAATTAAAAAAACATTAGAAAAAAAAATGTAAGGAGGAGATAAGGTTGAACAAGTGACGACAATCTATTGAATTCTCGGATTACCTTATTTTCATGTCACAGGTCCTTTCTCTTAATTGTTTTCTAAATTTGAAACTGTAATTTGTAATTGTAATTGCCAGCATAGCGCATATGCGAGGGTAATCACAGCAACTCAAGAGAAAAACAACACCCTATTAAATCAAATTAAAAAAAAAAACAATTTGAAGCATCGAAGGGTGAAATAGAAAAAATAAAAGGACTGAAATGAAATAAAACCTTGGTGGATGCTATCAATAGCCTTGTTCTTTTAGCTTTCTGTATGATGTAATGGGCAGGTCTTATTACTTGAGTGTGTGATGCAAGAGATAGTCATTGCAGATTTTAGTTGCCTAAGTTTGATCCTTTGTGGAGTTCCTTGTAAGTCTCTTTTTTTTTTCTCTCCTTATTCATAATTTTCGAGAAAAAAAAACATTTACCGATCATAGCTTTAGATTAATGTGTTATTGGAAGCAAAGAGGAGCTAGTATCATTCGTGCAGGGTCAAAGTGATCTTCATCAGCCTTCCATTCCTTTCTCTCTTTGCTAGGTGAGTACTTGTGCATATTATTCTTAATTTTATTTGTTTGTCATTATCTTTATATTATGCTTTTTATCTTAATTATGTAATAAATTTGCATTTTTGTGGGAATTGCTGCTTTAAACTCATAAGTGTAAACTATTTTGTTTCAATGTATTCTTTAGATCGGTGGTATGCTATCTTTCACTAATGAAATTCTTTTTATTGGTTTTGAGAAGGAAAAAAAAAAGTATGTCTATCTTTGTTTTATGGAAAAAGCACATAGATCTATGAAATAGATATATATTAAAAAAAAGGATAGATTAGATATTCCCATTACTCATGGCATAGATAGAGATAGTCATTACAGATTTTAGTTGCCTAAGATTGATCCTTTGTTGAGTTCGTTCCTTGCAAGTCTTTTTTTCTCCTCATGCAGACTATCTTAATTATGTCATCAAATTGCATTTTTTTTATGGGAATTGCTGCTCTAACTCGCAAGTTAGAATCCATGTATACTATTTTGTTTTAATACTTCTCCTCTTTTCAACATAAAGTCCTTCTTTTATAAATATATTCATTAGATTGATGATATGCTATCTTTTCTTTTTATTGGTTTTGAGAAAGAAAAAAAAAAGTATTTCTATCTTTTTTATGGAAAAGCACAGAGATCTAAGAACTATTGTGTAAATAACTGTTAGGGTAAGTGTGAATTTTAACACATGGCATGGATAGCTATTGATGAGGGGACAAAAGGATTACAATGATCTATGAACTATTGTGTAAATAATTGTTATGTTAGGACAAGGAATTAAATGTTTATCGTTCTACTTATACCTTGCCTTGTTGCTCTTGAAGCTCGCTTCCATACAGAGCTAAAGGCCTTCTCCTTTTGTTCCTCTCGCTATTTTTTATTATCGAGCAGTCAGTAACGGTGCTTTCCGCATATATTTTCACAAATTAAGGTAGTAAAATTACTATTCTCATTCTCTTAATGCCTAGTTTACTTGTAATGACTCACTCTCACGTTCTGTATCCTTTTTTCTTTGATTTTCAGACCGGTGGAAAATGGCTGTCGAATGTGCTGCTGGATACATTATATCCAAGATAGCAGATCTCATGGTGGAACCAGTAGGAAGGCAGTTCCGTTACATGTTCTGTTTCAACAATTTTGCTAAAGAATTCAAAGAACAAAAGGAGGACCTGGTTTCGGTAAAAGATCGTCTGCAAGATGCTGTCCAAGTTGCTGAAAGGAATGCTGAAGAAATTTGCAAAGATGTCATCAAATGGCTGGAAGATGCAAACAACGGAATTGAAGGTGCGAAGCCTTTGGAAAATGAAATAGAAAAGAATGGCAAATGCTTCACTTGGTGTCCAAACTGCATGCGACAATTCAAGTTAAGCATGGCACTGGCCAAGAAGTCGAAGACTTTCAGAGACCTGCAAAAAACTCGCAAAACGCTTACAACAGTTTCCTGCAAAGCTTCTCCTCAGCCCATAGAATTTCTTCCATCAAAGGAATTCACGCTCTCAAAATCGTCAGAAGAAGCTTTCGATCAGATTATGAAAGCTCTCAAAGATGACAATGTCAATATGATCGGACTGTGTGGTATGGGAGGGGTGGGTAAAACCACCCTTGTGAAAGAAGTAGGCAGGATAGCCAAAGATTCGAAGCTTTTTGATAAAGTTTTGATGGCTTCGGTGTCGCAGACTCCAAATGTCAAAGACATTCAGAAACGAATGGCAGATATGTTATGTTTGAAAATTGAAGAAAAAAGCAAAGGAGGGAAAGCAGATCGATTACGGGAGATACTGAAGAAAGTGGACAAGTTGCTTGTAATCCTAGATGATGTCTGGGAAGTTATTTGCTTGGAAGAGATAGGGATCCCATTTGGTGATGATCACAGGGGTTGTAAAATTCTTCTAACAACACGTCTTGAAGAGAAGTGTTCTTATATGAAGTGCCAGGAAAAAGTGTTTTTAAGACTCCTATCTGAAGAGGAAGCATGGGCTTTATTCAGAATCAATTCAGGTTTACGTGATGGGGACTCTAACTTGAACGGAGTGGCAGAGGAGGTTGCGAGAGAATGCCAAGGCTTGCCTATAGCACTTGTTGCAGTGGGAAAGGCTCTAGAAGGTAAATCTAAAAGTGAGTGGGAGGTGGCATCTGAAGACCTCAAAAAATCTCAATCTCGACACGTGGGAAAATATGATGACCGAAGAAATGCATATGCATGTCTTAAATTGAGCTATGATTATTTGAAGCACAAGGAAACCAAGTTATGTTTCTTGCTATGCTGTTTATTTCCAGAAGATTATGACATTCCAATCGAGGAGTTGACGAGATATGCAGTTGGGTACGGGTTATATCGAGATCAGTCCATTGAAGGTGCAAGGAAACGAGTTTATATGGAAATCGAATACCTCAAAGCTTGTTGTATGCTGTTAAGAACTAAAAGTGAAGAATATGTGAAAATGCATGACTTGTTTCGTGATGTTGCTATTCAGATAGCATCAGAAGAATATGGATTCATGGTAGAGGCTGGCATTGGGTTGAAGGAGCGGTCAATGAGCAATAGAAGCTTTGAAGGTTGTAAAGTAGTTTCGTTAATGGGCATTAAACTCACAGAACTTCCTGAAGGATTGGTGTGTCCACAGCTCAAAGTTCTATTGTTAGGACTGGATTGGCGTTTGAATGTTCCAGAGAGTTTTTTTGAAGGGATGAAAGAAATTGAAGTTTTGTCTCTAGAGGGAGGGTGTTTGTCATTGCAATCACTTCAATTCTCAACGAACCTTCAGTCGTTGCTGTTGGGATGGTGTGAATGCAAGGACCTCGTTTGGTTGAGAAAGCTGCAAAGACTTAAGATTCTTGGTTTCATGTGGTGCGACTCCATTGAAGAATTACCTGATGAAATTGGGGACCTCAAGGAGTTAAGGTTGTTGGATGTTACAGGATGTGCATTGCTAAGAAGGATTCCTGTGAATTTGATTGCAAGGTTGAAGAAGTTAGAAGAACTGTTGATCGGGAATGAGAGCTTCAAGGAATGGAATGTTGTTGGATGTGACAGCACAGAAGGAATGAATGCAAGCCTAACAGAACTAAGTTCGCTGTCTCATTTAGCTGTATTATCATTGAAGATACCGCAGGTTGAATGCATTCCCAGAGATTTTGTTTTTCCCAGGTTGCTCAAATATGATATAGTGTTAAGGAATGGGTATTCAAACAGAGGATACCCAACCTCGACAAGATTATGTTTGGGTGATATCAGCGCCGCATCCTTAAATGCAAAGACATTTGAGCAGTTGTTTCCTACTGTGTCTCTAATTGATTTTGGAAACATTGAGGGTTTAGAAAATATAGTATTGTCCTCTGATCAGATGACCACCCATGGCCATGGGTCGCAAAAGGACTTCTTACAAAGATTAGAATATGTCAAAGTGAAAGAATGTGGGGATATTCGCACTCTGTTTCCAGCAAAATGGCGGCAAGCTTTGAAAAATCTAAGGAGAGTGACTATTAGTGAATGCAAATCATTGGAAGAGGTATTTGAATTGGGTGAGGCTGATGAAGGAATTAACGAGGAGAAGGAGCTGCCGCTGTTGTCATCTTTAACAAAGTTGAAGCTGGAAATGTTACCTGAGCTCAAATGCATATGGAAGGGGCTTACTAGCCATGTCAGCCTTCAAAGTCTTATTAAGCTGCAGCTATTTTCTCTTGACAAACTGACATTTATTTTCACACCGTCCCTCGCTCAAAGTCTTATTCATCTGGAAACACTACGGATAAGAGAATGTCTTGAATTGAAGCGTCTTATCAGAGAGAAGGATGACGAAGGGGAAATAATTCCAGATTCTCTTGGCTTCCCAAAATTAAAAACTCTCTCTATAAGTCGCTGTGATGAACTGGAATATGTCTTCCCTGTCTCCGTGTCTCCAAGTCTTCAGCACCTGGAAGAGATGAGGATTCATTTTGCTGACAATTTAAAGCAAGTATTTTACAGTGGAGAAGGAGATGACATCATCGTCAAGTCTAAAATTAAAGATGGCATCATCGACTTCCCTCAGCTAAGAAAATTGTCTCTTTCAAAGTGCAGCTTTTTTGGTCCAAAGGATTTTGCTGCCCAATTGCCTTCTTTGCAAGAGTTAACCATTGATGGCCACGAAGAATGGGGTAATTTGTTGGCACAGCTTCGAGTACGTCCTTTATATTTCTCCATTTTTTTTCTTTTCTAATTTAAATTGTCAACTTCAATAGATTGTGATAATTTGTTCTATCGTCCTCCAAATTTCTAAAACTAAAGTAATTGATAAGTTCTTTAACCATCCACTGAATTTAATTGATGATTTAAATTGGCTTAGGAAGTTAGACATCAATTACTGTAATGTAATTTCTTATTTCTTCCTTCATATTTCTAAAACTAAAGTAATGGATAAATGGTAGCAAATCCTTTAGCCATCCACTGAATTTAAAAGGAGTAAAATTGAGGCTCTTCGGCCAATTAATGGAAAGTATTTAAAAGGAGTGAATATTGAGTATTTTATTTCAGTGCTGCAACTTATGACAGATGGTTCAAAAAATTAATAAAAATTGGGTTTTTAATCCAATTTTCTAAAGAATTAGAGTCAAAAGGTAAAACTTGAAACTTTCTATTTAAATACAATATTTTCTCATTCAAAGAACTTCAAAAGCACCAAATTTGTATTGAATTCAAAAAACATATTTTTTATATATATATTTTCAAGTATTTTCTTTACAATTTTTTTTCACTTTTTTTTATAAAATAATAATTTCAATGACCAATAATCAAGCATTTTTATTGAAAAAATTTACTAATATGTAAAATTCAAATTATTTTCTTTTATATTTTTATTTTTGATAATGTCATAATTTTTTTATTATAAATTGAATATAATTTTTGTTTTTGTGAGTTAATAAGTATATTCTTTTCATGATTGCTTTTCATTTAACTAATATAAAATAATAGTTGATATTTGGATTATCATAAATATAAAAAATTATGATTTTATATTCCTATGACCCGTTGCCCTTTCTATTTATATCTTCTTGTTGATAATTGGTTCATCTATTTAACAAAATTATATAATAGTTTCAAAGTCCACAAAAATTACTAGGAATTATATCTAACAAATTGGTACCCTTATTTTATTTTGATGCAGGGGTTTACAAGTTTGGAAACATTGAATCTGTCCTCCCTGCTTGTGCCTGACTTGAGGTGTATATGGAAGGGTCTCGTGCCATGCAATTTGACTACTTTGGAGGTGAACGAGTGTAAGAGACTGACACATATATTCACAAACAGCATGGTTGCTAGTCTACTTCAACTGGAATTTCTAAAGATATCAAACTGTGAGGAATTGAAGCAAATCATTGCTAAGGATAATGATGATGAAAAGGATCAGATATTTTCAGGAAGTGATCTCCAATCTGCATGCTTCCCTAATTTGTATCGACTTGAGATAAAAGGATGCCACAAGTTGAAGAGTCTCTTCCCAGTAGCCATGGCTTCAGGTCTCAAAAAGCTCAATATACTTAGAGTAAGTCAATCCTCTCAATTATTGGGAGTATTTGGGCAGGGTGATCATGCTTCATCTGCCAATGTTGAGAAGGTTATGGTGCTCCCTGATCTGCAGGAGTTGTGGCTTGTACAATTACCAAGTATTTCCTGCTTTAGTCTCGGATGTTATTATTTCTTGTTCCCTCATTTGAAGAAGTTGGAGGTGGATGGATGCCCAAAGCTGACCACAGAATCTGCTACTACATCAAATGACTCAATGGGTGCTCAATCAGAGGTGCTACTGATTTGACTTGATTTCTTGCCTCTCATTTACTTTTAAAAGTGCACAATAATTACTATGTATTACATCTAACAAATTGCTACCCTTGTTGTTTTCTTGTGATGCAGGGCTTTATGAATTTGAAAGAAATATCTATTGGAAACTTGGAAGGAGTACACGATTTAATGCAAGTTGGACGTTTGGTAACTAATAGAAGAGGTGGGCATGAACTTTCACTCGTGAGTTTGGAAACATTATGCTTGAACTTATTGCCAGACTTGAGGTGTATATGGAAGGGTCTCCTGCTGAGCAATTTGACTACTTTGTTGGTGATCAAGTGTAAGAGACTGACACATGTATTCACAGATAGCATGATTGCAAGTCTAGTTCAACTGAAATATCTACATATATCAGCTTGTGAGGAATTGGAGCAAATCGTTGCTAAGGATAATGATGATGAAAAGGATCAGATATTGTCAGGAAGTGATCTCCAATCTTCATGCTTTCCTAATTTGCGTCGACTTGTGATCAGAGGATGCAACAAGTTGAAGAGTCTCTTCCCGGTAGCCATGGCTTCAGGTCTCAAAAGGCTTCAAACACTTCATGTAAGTGAATCCTCTCAATTATTGGGAGTATTTGGGCAAGATGATCATGCTTCACCTGCCAATACTGAGAAGGAGTTGGTGCTCCCTGATCTGGATCGGCTGTTTCTTGAAAAATTACCAAGCATTGTCTACTTCAGTCATGGATGTTGTGATTTCATATTCCCTCGTTTGTCGATGTTGGAGGTGCGTCAATGTCCAAAGCTGACCACAAGATTCGCTACTACATCAAATGGTTCAATGAGTGCTCAATCAGAGGTGTTGTATATTTGACATGATTTCTTGCCTCTCTTTTAGTGTTTTTATTTCTTGTTTCCCTCAATAATAAGACTTACAAGTTGGAACGTGTATGCCATGCTTGAATTGGTTTTGCAGGTGTCTCAAGTAGCTGAGGATTCCAGCACTGGCTGCTCCGTGCCAACCAGCACTTGTAGAAAATGGACCCCATATAATGGGTGGGAAGAGATAAAAGAGTTTGGCATTGGAATTCGAAAAACATGCTAGTAATTCATTCTTGCAGGTCCTTCTTTAAATGGTTGGATTAAATCAACAAATACGATATGCCTGGATGATCTTTGTTCTTGATGTTTGCATTAGGTTGGTTGGTTACCTATTTCATGATCAACTCGACATTGGTGGGAAGTAATTCCAGCTGTTTCATTAGCTACAACAATTTGTCTTATTTCATGTATTTGTTGTGTGAACTTCCAGAAATAAGGGTAATGTCATGTAATGGGATACAGTTTGGCTTCACATTAAGTGTCTGAACCTTAAAAAACAAGGGCATAATGTTTACTCATTTATGTGCTTATTGTTTAATGTGTGGATTCTCATTCTCCTCATTTTGATGTTCTATTTCTATTACGGATTCTTTATGTGGTTAACTTGTTATTGTGCGTTCCGTACAATAATATGGTTTCTACCCATTATTTCGAAGATCAATGATAGAAAAAGGATGGAATATTTTTGAAGATCTGCTTTGCTTGCACTTTCAAGTAATAATTATGGAGTGCTTCATCATGTCAGGAAAGTGTTCCATGATAGGTTTTGGTACAGGAATAACTCCAGAGAAAAAACAAAATGCCTTTTCTTAACAGCTAATCCAATCGCACTCAAACGCCATACCAATAAGCCAATGAATAAGAACTGTTTGAGTTCTGATGATAAGGAAAGGAGTCTAGAAAGCACACCATGTGAGGCCAACCTCTTCGGAAAAAAAATGCAATTTTTCTTTGAATTTAAGTCTTAAAGGATAACCTTGTGTTCTAATCTTTTCTTCAAACCCAGTAGACTTGATATCCTAATGCAGTGTTCTACCAGCACCAAGAAAATACATGTGAATGGGATACATGTGAATGTTTTTTTGTCTTTGTTGAATTTGGTTTTTATGAAGGAATTTTATTTTTAAATTGAATTAAATTGATTGATTTCATCTTTTAACATTTAATTTTTTAGGTGTTGAGCTCCTGCATTGAGCCTTAGTCAAGAATTTAATGGATTGCAGGTTTAAGAGTTTAACCTAAGTTTATAGGGTTTCCTCAGGCTTCTTTGGTGTTTTGTTTCTTTTTTTAAGCTCTTTTCTTTTTTCATATTTTAACCTCTAATATTTTTTTTTTTTACTCTTATTCTATAGGATTTATCTTCTTTTTTTTAAATAACAAGGGTTGCCTAAAATTTTTTTTTTCCGATCTTTGTTAAATTTTACTTCTTTAAAAGGAATGTTTTTTAATTAAATTAATTTTTTTGATTTCATCTTCTTTCATTTAATTTGAGACAATACATGAGAGAATTTTGTTTTTTTAATTAAGTTTTTTGAAAATTGATATTCTTTTTTTCTCTACGTTTTTTTTATAGAGTTATTTTGATATTATGTCTCAAGTCATGGATTCAATAGATTTACCAAGTTTGACTCAGGTTTTTTTTTCATTTCTTTTTATTTTTTTATCTCAAGTTAATGATCAAAATCTTAAATTTTTTTAAAAATTGCATCGTCAATAGTGTTTTTTTTACTTGGTTTTTTTTTTCTAAATCTATATTTCTTTCTTTATTTTCATACTTCAACATTTAGTTTATTGGGGACCGGGTTTAATAATTTATTGTGGTTTGCTTTATATATGGTTAGCTTAGTCTTTTTACACTATAAACTAAAAGAGGTGGTAAATTTACTATTTACCATCTCACAAAACACTATTCATTCCAATAATGTTTTTTATTTTGTTTTCTAAATCTATATTTCTTTCCCTAATTTTATATTTCAACATTTAGTTTATTGGAGTCGGCTTAATAATTTATCATAGTTTGCTTTATATATGGTTAGCTAAATCTAATAACTCGTATTATGAGTTTGACGAGTTAGCTTAATTTTTTTTTTTGTATAATTGATTAGTTTGGCATTGGAATTTGAAAAACATGCTAATAATTCATTCTTGCAGGTAAAATGGCTGCAATTATTTATCTTCTATCCTTTTTCTTGAAGTTTGTATTTTCATATATAGCAAGTCACTTGGTTAACTTGTTATTGTGTGTACCGTATAGTAATATGGATTCTACATGAATATATATAAATACATGTGAATGAGTATATATATAAAAAAATCAATTTATAAATTTATTGACAGAATATGAAATTCCAAGATGCAAGTAAAAGGATAAATCCTCTAGCTTTGAAAAGAATTAGTGTTTGCCTTTGAGATTGTAATAATTTTTTTTCAGGTTTATTCAATTTAATATTTTTAATAATACAAATGAAAACAAACAGCAAATTTAATTTATAAATGTAACTATCTCAAAACAATGTTGAGAAGGAAGAAAGATTAGTAGAATAAAAATAAAATAATTAAACTTTTAAAAAGCAAAGAGTTTTTAATGTTAAAAATACTAACATGTCATATTAACATACCGGTAAGATTATATTATAATGATCAACAAGAATGAAGAATTATACTAAATATAAAATAATAAATCAAAAGCATCAATGAAAAAAAATCACCTTTCTACTTATTTAGGCTGTCTAAAGCTAAATTACTAGATTAATTTTATCACACACAATAATTAGTCCATTAAATTTGAACTATTGTTGAAAAAACATGCGAAATACAACATCATAAGCCAGGCCCACGGCCTATAACATAAATATGAACTAAAGCAACTTCTACCCAAAAAAGTGAGGAACAAGTGCCTCATGGGGATTGACCTCTAAGGGACAAAGTTAGCACAATGGTGACCTACATAGAAGATATTCAAGGGCTTTATCCTTGTGGAGATATATCTTAGAAGCTATCAGTCAACGGAATAATACAGCTCACATGCCCGATGCTTTATTGATTGAGAAATTGGATAAGAATTTTGTGAGATTATAATGAAAGCTTCACGGCCTCTTATAATAATAAGAATTCCCTTTCCTTTATTTATGAGTGAGATTGCTGGGCTCTCAAGTCGCATTTCAATAATACTTGTGTAAAACCGACTATTATTTGTTTAAGATTTACCAGACTTGTATCTAATGAGATTCTCGTTATAATATATATGTGTGTGAGTAGAGTAGTTCATGAATCTCTTTTTCGTAATCTCACAAAGGCTCGTCTGATGCAAAAAGGGATGGAATCTGATAATTGTTGTGTTCATTGTGGAGCTGTTGGGGAGTCTCGTGAAAATGTACTGGTCCATTGTTCTTATGATCAGAGCTGCTGGGAAGAGTTAGGCATTCAAACACGGATGACAAGCAATGTCAGCTTTCCGCAATCGTTTTTTTCCTACTTCCGGTTGCTTGATGAGAATTTGTTGTTAAAAATTGCAGTCACAATCTGGGCTATTTGGAATAGGAGAAACGAACAGGTAAGGAACAATTATTCCTTCTCGTCCTATAGAGCTGTTCAAGCAGGTCTGAACTTTCTCTCTAGCTGGTCTGCTTCTCGGTTTACACCACCACATATAGCAATTCATCCTAGTTTGCCTAAATGGGAGAAACCTCCTCCTGGTTTTATCAAATGCAATATAGATGCAGCAGTTGACAATAATCAAGAGGCTATAGGAGCAGTGTTTGTCTTGCATGATGAGGAGGGGGCTTTGATAATGCTTGGCTGCTGACATGCTAATGATGTTTTTCCCAAAGTTAGCAGAGGTATTAGTGTTGAAAGGGTTTTCTTTCATCATCATCATCATCATCATCATATATATATATATATATATATATATATATATATATATATATATATATCACCTTTGAATATTAACCAAATATAACCTAAATAACCTAATTTTTTTTTCATTTAATTTCTGATTTTCTGAAAGCATTTGATTATTACAACATAAAATAGGATAAAAGTTGAAAAACAAGAAGCACCCACTCCTACATAATAAAATGGGCTAATTATATGGTCACAATCACATTAGCATTAGCAGATGTCGGCTATAAATTACAAAATCAAAATAACCTTAACCAAAATTGATTACCCCAAATTAATTTTAAAATTAGATTTATTTAAATTATATCTAAAATATATTAATATGAATTTCTCCCTATAAAAAATATATGGAACCTGATAAAAAAAACAATTTCTTCTTCAATTTTGTTAATCATGATTTGTAAATTTTGATATAAAGAAAATGAGGAATGAATTTCTCATGCCTCCAACAAGTATATGTTCAAGCCTCATTCTCAATGTCGAGGGGCGAGACTATTAAACTTCAGGATTAAGATATTATTTGGTTATTATTTTGAGATAAAAAATATAAAGATAATGGAAATATAAAAGATATGTATTTATATATTTTTTTATTTTAAAAATATAAAAAATTTTAAAAAACATTATTCCAAAAAAAAAAATTTATGTAGCTATTTTCATCGTCACCATCAAACACATTTTCATCACTCCTGTATTTATTTATTTTGTTTTAAAATATTAACTAAATACAGCTTAATTTTTAAATCTGAGTTTATAAAAAAGATATGAATATCACAACATAGGATAAAAGTTTTAAGAAGAAACACTCACAACAACAATAATAATAATAAAACCTTTCCAAATTTATGCTATAAATAACAAAATAAAAATAACCTCAACAAATCTAGTCCTAATTTTACATTAATCCACAAGCAAGTTGTTAATTGGTGGCCCATTCCAGACTGTCAAGTCAAGCATTGAACCTTGAACTTTTCAAATTGCATTTTCGTTTTCAATATTTTGTTCCAAATTGCATTTTCCCTTTCATTTTTTTGTACATTGATTGAATGGTACAGTCCTCATTTTCATTTACTTTTGGAAATAAACAAAAAATTCCTTTCAAGTTTCAAGTTACTGAACGACGTGCAGCTCAATCAATGCCTTCATTGCCTACAGCCTTTAAAAAATCAACTCATTAGCTAGTTTCGTCCTTGGCTTGTTTAGAACGACATCCACCCGAATGTTTGACATGTGGCACTTGAAGATCAGATTAAGAGAATGTTAGATGTTCAATTAATCTTTTAATTATAGAAATTTAAAATTTGTTTTAGCTAAAATGATTGGTAGGAGATATCTAGTAAGTTAAAATGACTGATGTCTAAACTGCTATGATGATAAGTAGTTGTTACTTGCAAATTTGATGTGAGTATTCTTACATGCTTAAGAAAGAATCCATATAAAAAAAAATATATAATAATATTTTAAAGAAATAAACTCTAAAATTATTAAGAATAAAGATATTATAAACCTTAAACTTTGAAGATTCATTTAGTATTTATAACTCACAAATCTTGTCTTTTGTGAAGAAGAGAAGTTGAAAAATAATTTTATCCTTGTGGTATTTTGAGTTATATTTCACTCAAAATAAAATATTAAAAAACTCGTATGAGATCTTGAAAAAATTAATTTGATTGTGGTATTTTGAGTTGTATTTTATTTAAAATAATAGTATTGAATTAATATAAAATATTGAGACATTTATATGGGATCTTGAAAATATTAATTTTATTTTTATGATATTTTAAATTATATTTTATTTAAAATAATATGTATTAATTTAATATAAAATATTAAAAAACTTGTGTGGGGTCTTGAAAAAATTTGAACGGAGAGGTAGTTCCGACGAGTTACTTAAGTTTGTTACAAGTAAAAAATAGATCAACACGTGCTCCATATCCACACGTATTGTCTAAACCCACACATATTGGATTCAAAATATACGCTAAAGCTCATAAAGATGCTGGGATGCATGCGGAACAAGGTATATGGGTCAAGGCAGCGTCTGGATTCAAGGGCAGTTAAGCTTTGGGAGGTTTTTTTATCCCATTAAATTTTGGTCTAAAGCAGATAGAAAGTTATTGTTTTGTTGATAGTTAGTCCTTTTCTTTTATTGACTTGGTTTCTTTGGGTGTTGACTAGTTATTTATGGTGAAGTGATAATCTCTTCTTTTGTTCTACATAATGTGGTGTAAAATGCTTTTATAAAAATATTTTTTAATTAAAAATATATTAAAATAATTTTTTTCCATTAAAAACAAACTTCAAAATCATTAAAAAAAATACTTAAAAAATGAAATTAACAACATTAATTTAATATTTTTTAAAATTAAATAAAATTTCAAAAGTAATTAATTTAAATCAAAAAATTAAATTAACAAGTTTTTCTTTTATATTATATTATATACTAAAAGATATCAGCCTTTCACCGTGGATTTGTATAGTAAAAAGCTAAAGGCTGATTTTACCCTTTAGCGGGCAAACTAGCATGCCTTGAATTTAGGGATATAATGATCTTTTTTATGGGACACATTGGTCATTATTTGAAAGAGAAGGGCTAAATGATATTTGTTGCTACCCAATTTTTTACCCACCTATTTGATAAAATTTTTGAAAAAAATCCAAAAATAGTGAAAAACAACGAAAATCCAAAAAAATATGTTTTTTTTATATTTGCATCGTTTTTAGCATTTTCAACATCGTCTAAAAAAGAATTTAAATTTTCAAAAGTTTTCGAACGCGTTCAACTTTTCACGCGTTGTTTTTAAAATCCTTGATTTTTCTCCTTGAATCAATGTTGATATTGCTCATTTTCAAACAATACAAAAAAATAAAAAAAATCAAAATTTACAAAAAAAAAAAGTTGAGAGACTAATTTTGAGACACAAACAATATTTCATCTATATATATATATATATATATATAGCAGCCTTCAACACTCATAAAGGAGGGGGTAATTTTGAAATTTAAGGGGAGAGGCAACACAAAAACAGAAACTTAAAATCCTAATTTTTTCTCCCCTCACGGGGAGGCAGCCGCCAGCCCCCACCTTTTGATTTTTCTCTTCTCCCTCAACCGGCCACCAGGCCCCCCCTCATCCAAACACACAAGACAGCCCCTCACCTGACACTGTTCCAAAGCCATTTCCAGCACCATCTCCTTCTCCTCAGCCAAAAAACCAGAGGCTCAAGCCCCCCTTTTCCCCCTTGACTTTTGACAACGATCCATCGCCCCTCTCCTCTCCCAGCCAACAAAAGCCAGTCGGCGGCCCTCAGCCTTGAAAAAAAAGAAAGCCATAGCCGATCCCCCATCCCCACTGTCATCTCCCAACACCAGCACCCCTTCACCAGATCGTCCTCCTCTCAACTCAGCCCTCATTTTCCTTTGGCCTTTGGACCACAACAGCTTCACTTCCCTCTCAGTTGCAGGAGCAAGAGACGAACCGAGCGGAGACCCAGCTCTCTCTCCACACGGCGGCGCCCGCAGACCCAACAGCCTCTAGCGGCAGCCCGAGCACAGCGGCGACACTAGCTGCTCCGGCCCTAGCAGCGCCACCCCCTCTCGGCCGTCGCACCTTCTAGCCGCCAGGTCGGCCACCGTGGAGTAACCCTCGTTCACAGAAGATCCAAAGCAAAGGGCTCTCCTTCACAGCAAAATCGTCTCCGGAGAAGAAAAATGTAACCAAAAGCAGATCTGTAAAAATGAAGAAGTAAGATCGACTGGCTTGTGTTTTTTTCTTCTTGTGCAGGTGACGGTGGGTGTCACCGCCGGCAGAAAAGTGAAGAGGGGAGGAAGACGCTCTAGGCACCCCTGTTTTTTCAGGTTTTCCAGCGGCGGCGCGTGGAAGGATGCGCCGCCACTGTCCCCGCCCCCAGAAATCCTGCTGAACACTATTCCGGCTTGCAGAAGGTGTTCCCTGTAAATTCCAGATTGTTTTGGGGCTGTTATTGTAATTTTAATGTACTTTTTATTTATTTGTTTTGAATTTTTATTTTGTATCGTGGATGTAAAAAAAAAGAAAAAAAAAGAAAAAATATAGTAAAGAAATTTGTGTGTTGGTTGTATTTTTTATGTATCTTATTGAATCAAAAGGAAAAAAATGAATTTAATATTTTAATTTATATGCACAAATATATAAAGGACAGATAAAAATCATGTTGTATTTTTCATAAAAATGTAGAACATGTATCTATATATATTTTGGGAACTAATAACTGAATTATTAAAGCCTTGGAATTGAGCTAAAATTTTATTTTTTAAATCATGTCAAGTCCACGAAGCTTGAAAATGAATGTGTGTATTTTGTTTATGAATGTTTTTTTTAGGATAAAATTGTGAGAATAAAGAAGAATTTAATATTTTGATTTGCTCACGGATAAAGAATTATGAACTTATATGTAAGTGTAAGTTGTATTTTCTAAATTTCAATGAATGAATCTAATTTTAAAACTTTTTTAACATATCAAGTTCACGAAATAGCTTACTTCAGGTAGGGTGCGTTAGGGGTGCTAATACTTTTCCTAACCACAACCAGTTCCTTACCCGTGAATTTCTGATGAGACCAATACACCCGGGTTTCCTAGTAGCCCTCAATTAAATACTAGGTGGCGACTCCCAACGATGTAATCAAAGCAAACGAGAAGATGAAACAGATCGCCAGCTCGATGCCGCGCGGATTTTCTGACATGCAACAGTATTTTTGCATTTTCTTTGCATAATGTGATTATTTAATTATCCTTGGAAAACAAGCTTGGGTTTAGGGGCTTATTAGTCTTTGACTTGATTTTTCAACAAGTATATTACTTCATTGTCCTTGAAAATTTAGAACAATTATCTTTGACTCTAAGGCTCTTTTGTCATTTAAATGTGGTCATTTAGTAGGTTATTGGGTGTCATTGGAGATAATAAGATAATTTGGTAAATAAGAAAATTAAATTTAAAAAAACAAACAGAATCATGTGAATAATGTTTGCCACCTCCGAATGGTATGTGCAGCGTCATTTGATAGCCAAAATGGTCATTCAAGGAAGGCTTCTGAAGAATCTCAACATCCCCCCACGAATCAACGACGCGTGTAGCACTATAGCGGTTGGTGTGACGCGTGTGACCTTTTGTTTTTTTATTTTCCCCTCTGTCCTACTCAATTTTCGCGTTGGGATTAAAAAATCAAATCAGTCCCTAAAGTTTATTGTACTTATGATTTCATCTCTATTCTCTTTATTATAATTTTTTAAATTTAGAATACTTTATGAAATTATGTGGTTTTTTTAATTTCATCCTTATTCTCTTTGTTGCATTTTTATTTATTTAGAATAGTCTACTAAATTAAGAATTGTTTTCAATTTCATATGGTTTTAACAATTGTTTTTTTTTCAATTTCATCATTTTTTAGTTTTTTTCCTGTTAAATCTAATCCTTTTTATTATTATTATTGTATTTTTTTTACCTTGGAAGATTTTTTTAGATTGATTTTTTTATTATGTCATCCTCCAACATTTAATTAGCCGGGTCTTTAGCTTCTTAGTTGAGTCCGGGTCTAAAATTTAACGGTTTATTGGTTTAAGAGATTGACCCCAGTTTCTTTTTTTTTCCTTTTTTTTTCCATCCTCCAGCATTTTGTTATTTTTTAATTCACTTTATATGGTATTTTTTAGTCTTTTTGAAAATAATGCAGGTTGCCTTGGTTTTTTTTTTTTTTGTCCTTGTTGAATTTAGTTTTTATGAAGGAATTTTATTTTTCAATTGAATTAAATTGAATGATTTCATCTTTTAATATTTAATTGTTTAGGTGTTGAGTTCCTGTTTTGAGTTTGGGTCAAGACTTTAATGGATTGCGGGTTTGAGAGTTTAACCTGAGTTTATAGGGTTCACTCGGGCTTCTTTGGTGTTTTGTTTCTTTTTTTAATCTCTTTTCTTTTTTCATATTTCAACCTATAACATTCTTTTTTTACTCTCTTTCTATAGGATTTATCTTTCTGTTTAAAATAACAAGGGTTGCCTTAAAGTTTTTTCTTTCAATCTTTGTTAAATTTTGCTTCTTTAAAAGAATTTTTTTTAATTTCATCCTCTTGCATTTAATTTGAGGCAATACATGAGAGAATTTTGTTTTTTTAATTAATTGTTTTGAAAATTGGTATTTTTTTTCTATAGAGTTATCCTGATATTATGTCTCAAGTCATCGATTCAATAGATTTACCAAGTTTGACTTAGGCTTACATGTAAAAGTTATCTTACAATACTTTTAACCAAATATATTTAAAAAAAAACCGCAACTAAAAGTATTTTTGTTAAACCTATTTTTTCAAATCATAACCATAAAAAGCTATCATTATTATATGTTTGGTAATGTAGTGTAAAATGCTTTTACAAAAATATTTTTCAATTAAAAATGTATTAAAATAATTTTTTCAATTAAAAAAACACTTCAAAATCATTAAAAAAATACTTAAAAAATTAAATTAACAACATTAATTTAATATTTTTTTAAAATTAAATACATTTTCAAAAGTAATTAATTTAAATCAAAAAATTAAATTAACAGTTTTTTCCTTTATAGTATACTATATCCTAAAAGATATCAGCCTTTCACATGGATTCGCATAGTGAAAGGCTAAAGGCTGATTTTATCTTTTAGTGGGCAAAGTAGCATGCCTTGAATTTAGGGATATAATTGTTTTTTTCATGGGACACATTGATCATTATTTGAAAGGGTAGGGCTAAACAATCTTTTTGCATTTTCTTTGCACAATGTGATTATTTAATTACCCTTGGAGAACAAAGAAAATTGCTTGGGTCTAGGGGCTTATTAGTTTTTGACATGATTTTTCAACAAGTATATTATTTCATTGTCATTGGAAATTTAAAACAATTATCTGACTCGGAGGCTCTTTTATCATTTAGATGTGGTTATTTAGAAGTTATTAGGTGTCATTGAAGACAATAATATAATTCGGTAAATAAGAAAATTAAATTAAAAAAATACAGAATCAAGTGAACAATGTTTGTCACCTCCGAACGGTGTGTGCAACGTCATCTGATACCCAAAACAGTGATTCCAGGGAGGCTTCTGAAGGATCTCAATGTCCCCCTACGAATCAACAACGCGTGTAGCACTATAGCAATTGGTGTGACGCATGTGACCTTTTGTTTGTTTTTCTTTTCCCCTCTCTCCTACTCGATTTTCATGTTGGGGTTAAAAATCAAATCAGTCCCTAAAGTTTATTGTACTTATGATATCATCCCTATTCTCTTTATTATAATTGTTTAAATTTAGAATACTTCATGAAATTATGTGAAATTATGTGGTTTTTTAATTTCATCATTGTTCTCTTTGTTGCCTTTTTTTTTATTTATTTAGAATAGTCTACTAAATTAATAATTGTTTTCAATTTTAGATGGTTTTCACAATTTTTTTTTACCTTGCAAGATTTTTTTAGATTGATTTTTTTATTATGTCATCCTCCAGCATTTAATTAGCCAGGTCTTTGGCTTCTTAGTTGAGTTCGGGTCTAAAATTTAACGGTTTGTTGGTTTAAGAGATTGGTCCCGATTTCTTTGTTTTTTTTTTTCCATCCTCCAACATTTTGTTATGTTATTTTTAGTCTTTTTGAAAATAACTCAGGTTGCCTTGGTTTTTTTTTTTTGTTGAATTTAGTTTTTATGAAGGAATTTTATTTTTAAATTGAATTAAATAGATTGATTTCATCTTCCAACATTTATTTTCTTAGGTGTTGAGCTCCTGCGTTGAGCCTAAGTTAGGAATTTAATGGATTGCGGGTTTGAGAGTTTAACCAGAGTTTATAGGATTCACTCGAGCTTCTTTGGTGTTTTGTTTCTTTTTAAAGCTCTTTTATTTTTTCATATTTCAACCTCTAACATTCTTTTTTACTCTCTTTCTATATAATTTATCTTTCTTTTTAAAATAACAAGGGTTGCCTCAAAGTTTTTTATTTTCGATCTTCGTTAAATTTTGCTTCTTTAAAAGGAATTTTTTAAATTTAATTTAATTTTTTTTATTTCATCCTCTTGCATTTAATTTGAGGCAATACATGAGAGAATTTTTCTTTTTTAATTAAGGTTTTTGAAAATTGGTATTTTTTTTGTACTTTTTTTCTATAGAGTTATCCTGATATTATGTCTCAAGTCATGGATTCAATATATTTACCAAGTTTGACTCAGGTTTTTTTTTTCATTTCTTTTTATTTTTTTATCTCGAGTCAATGCTCAAAATCTTAAAATTTTTTAAAAAATTGCATCGTCAATAGTGTTTTTTTTTACTTGTTTTTTTTTCTAAATCTATATTTCTTTCTTTACTTTCATACTTCAATATTTAGTTTATTGGAGACCGGGTTTAATAATTTATTTATATATGGTTAGCTCAGTCTCTTTACACTATAAACTAAAAGAGGTGGTGACTTTACTATTTACCGCATCACAAAACACTATTCATTCCAATAATGTTTTTTGTTTTTCTAAATCTATATTTCTTTCCCTAATTTTATATTTCAACATTTAATTTATTGGAAACTGGGCTTAATAATTTATCATAGTTTGCTTTATATATGGTTAGCTAAGTGTAATAACTCGTATTACGGGTTTGACGAGTTATCTCAATTTTTTTTATCTTTTTATAATTGGTATTTTTTTAATTTTATCATTAAACATTGGGTTGATTATGAATTAAGTTTCATGATTTATATTGGTTTGATTTTTATGAGGTTATCCTAATTTTATGACTCAAATCATGTGTTTTGCGAGTTAAGTCGTGTAGACTCAGGTCTTTTATTGTATAATATTTTTAGATTGATTTTTTTTTCAATTTCAACCTTTAACAATAATTTTATTGAAAATTAAGATTTATAATTTGTTTTGATTTATTTTTTATAATGTTATCACAATCTCATGACCTGCGTTGCGGGTTTGACAAGTTAATTTAGGTGGAGACTCACACTATTTTTTTTTTGTTTACTTTCTATGAAAAATCAAAATAGTTTAGTAATAAAATTAATACAAAAAATAAATTGGGTGCAAAATTGATAACACCCGTATAGTTTAATGGTATATTTTTTTTTTAAAAAAAGCTATCATTTTAAAAGTTTTATTAAAAGTTTAGTCATGTTCTTACCAATCATTAAGATTATATTTTGATCCGTAAAATCAATCAATTTAATTAAAAACTTGAGTTAGATAAAAAAAAATAAATTATAAAATTAACTTATTAAATCAATAATATAATTAAAAGATTCTCCATGCTTTTAATATTTGTTTACATTTTAAAAAATTTATCCAATAAATAACAGTTCAATAAACTAGTAGAAGTTAGATTATGAGACACTAACGTCAGCTGAACTACTTCATGATTGATAAGCTTTAAATGCGCAATTAAAATATCAAAGGATTTCTGGGACACTCCCAGGGGGTTTAATTATTAGCTCCCCGTCTTTTGATGCGGTGCTTAATTGCTGTTTTTTTTCCAGATTGGTGATATCTTCTGGATGTTGCTGGTTGTAGATTTCCTCCTTCATCAACCTTGATGACTGCTACTCGTATCAAAGGATTTGCAAACTAACTTCATGTTATTTTTTTTAAGTTGAAAATTGAGCTAAAAGAAACAGATCTGATCTAGATTTAATCAAGTTAAAATTAAGAAACTTTCTTTAAAAAAAAATATGCTTCTTTAATAAAATTGATTAATCTAAATTGATGCAATAATCTAATAATCCATGAATTTAAAGTGTGTTTAGGAGTGTGATAGTTGTTGATTTTTAAAGTTTTTTTTGTTTGGAAATACATTAAAAATATATATATTTTTTTAAATTTTTTTGACATCAAGACATTAAAATAATAAAAAATATATCAAAAAATATTAATTAAAAACAAATAAATAAATCAATAAATAAAATTTATTTTTTTAAAAAAAATACTTGTAAAATATCTAAGTAATCATTCAAATTATTTTATTTTCTTAAAAGAAAAAAAAGTCGCGTACAAGAAAACCTTTGTTATTAATATCACATGCAGACTTCTTAAAACATTATTGTAATCATTATTGACCATTATATTATTGTTCTCGTGAAAATGACAACTCACTCTTTATATCTATAGTGATCAACATCCCTGTTTTCAACTCCTTTTTGTCATGCTCGGTACTTATGTTTATTAATTCTAATTTCTCTCTTGTAAGCTCCCATGCATGTTTGGATTGTTTTATAAGCTTCTTGAACTCCTCAATGTCATCTTCACCATCTTCTTTCTCATCCATTGAAGTTATGGTTTTTATCAAAATTAGGCCAATTATTCTCAATGCAATGGGTTTGTAAGTTTATCGATGTCCCGCTTTAGATTCCCTAAAAACGGAAAGTGCCTTTGTTATAAGTGCATAATGGAAAAGGTGAAACTAAAGGGCATGATGAAAGGAAAAACAAAGCATGATCTCATTAAAACTTAAAATTACAGAAGGGCTCAAAACAAAATCTTGTTGCTAATATCTTGAGCCACGATTACTGGCAATGCAAATTTATTCAAACAAAATGCAGCAATAATAAAAAGCAAGCAACCAACAAATGTTTACTTTTTAAAGATAATTGGGACTTCTTGAATTTCCTAATTGTTCAACTCTTCCCCTTTAGCTAATCTTCTCACAAGCTCAGGTAGACCATCCTCTAGAGCACTCACAGTCAGTTGGGGTAGTTCTTCATAGGGGCTCTCTTTGTCTTCGAAACCCCCTTGGGGTTCTTGTTTGTTGATCTCTTCCAAATAGTGGATGGTAGCGCCACTAAATTCTTTGCTCATCCTCTCAATTTCACCCCCAGCATTGATCACTTGTGCGGGTCATGGGAATGTTACGTGGATTGGAGGGATTTGGATTCAGCCTTCATTAGGCTCCCTTCCTTCGATTCGAGGCAACCTCCTTTCTCTTTTAAGACACGAGGTTACAAGTTCTCTGAAGGAAGGAAAACCCAGTTCTGCCCCTAAGACAGTCAAAATTGCTCATCAACAAATCAGACTTACTGCCTTATAGGGTCTATCTTGACCCAGTCTCAGTTGATAACCCATAACTGGAGTTCTATAACTCTAAATTGAGCAAAATCAATTTCCTTAGTTAGCTAACATCCAAAACTAAATTCCATGATTGAATATGTTATCAATGTGATATTTGAATTACCGAATGTTGGATATTATAGGAAATGAGGAAATTTTGGGTAATGATGTTTATATTTTGAATAACATTCAAGGTGAAAGGATGTTGTGTGAGTTGTCAAGTGATGAAATTATTGCTGAAAAAGGAAATATAAGAAGTGTGATATGGGGCGTGGACTAGCATACATTTAGTGTATGTAAGGATCCCGGGTAAGGGATCACCATGTTTTGACTAACATATATTTAGTGTATGTTTGGACCCCGGGTAAGGGGATCAACATGTATTGACTAGCATACATTCAGTGTATGTTAAAGTCTCGGGTAAGGGGACCAATAGGTATTGATTAGCATACATTTAGTGTATATTAGGATCCCAGGTAAGGGGACCACCATGTATTGGCTAGCATACATTTAGTATATGTTAGGATCTCGGGTAAGGGGATCACCTTATATCGACTCCTACGGGGTGATGATTATACCAGTAAAATTGGTATCGATAATGTGTTAAGCGGAAATAATCATGGTTGATCTTATGAAATCTAAATGGAGGTTGATAATGAAAGAGTAAATATTTTTTTAATAGTTGAAGGAGAAAGAGTTTCCAATGAAAACCAGAAGGGAGAAGTGAATAAAATATGAATGCATATTTGCCTTTTTAAATTGTTGGATATTTGTATTGCTATATTATTGTGATATTCATGTTTTAATAATGTGTATTTTGTTTTAGGACCATCGCATGCATGATAGAAGTAGATCCTAACTTATGATTTTGGGATTTTGTTTTTGGTATATGAAGGTAGTAACATAAGCTGATTCAATATGTTGTTGTTTCAATATCTTAAAAAAAATTCTTCTTAAAGTTTTTTTAAAAATCAAACCATGTTTTCATTGGTTTTTTAAGTTGTTTTTAAATAAGCTTAGTCGACTAGGTTATATTGGAACAACTTTTAAATAATTTGATTTGAAGCTCAGGTTAGACAAAACGTCAGGTTAAGATATTTCAAAGTTAACCCGTTAGGTCGAGTTTAATAACACTATCAATAAATTTTCCACCACCTAAACATTATTTTTTTTACATTATTTTTTTTTTATCCAACCAGCAACATAACATTAGCTATTTATTTAATTGTAGTTCTTTTCATTGAAGTACAACACTTTTCTATGGAAAAAATTATTAGAAAATTCATATTCAAAGGCAAAACTAGAATTTTCTGTATTGCAAATAAACAAACTTTATTTGCAGGTCTTTGAGATCTCAAAAGTCCACACTTTACATTTATCATTGTTGAAAGAGCTAGTATTAAAATTATTGTTTCAAAGTTATGAAGGACTTTTGTCTATTTTCTTGGCTTTCCATTCATATTTTCGTCTTTTTTTTAATAAATGATATTAATTTGTAAGATACTTAATTTTTTTAGGTAATTGTAACATAAATCCTTAATTGAAAAATCAAAATAGTTTAGTAATAAAATTAATATAAAAAATAAATTGGGTGCAAAATTGATAACACCTATGTAGTGTAATATTGGTATACTTTTTTTAAAAAAGTTATCATTTTAAAGTTTAATTAAAAGTTATATCATATTTTTATCAGTTATTAAAATTATATTTTAATTTATAAAATCAATCAATTTAATTCAGGCTAATTTTTACATGATTTAATTAGAAAGTTAAATAAAAAAAACTAAATTGCATGATTTTAAAATTAACTTATTAAATCAGATTTAATAATATAATTAAAAGATCAGGCTTTTAACATTTTTTTACATTTTTAAAAATTTATCCAATGAATAACAGTTCAATAAACTAGTAAAAGCTAGATCATAAGACACTAACATCAGTTGAACTACTTCATGATTGATATGCTGTAAATGAGCAATTAAAATATCAAAAGATTTCTGGAACACTCCCAAGATGTTTAATTATTATAGGGTTAATTTTAGTTCCTCGTCTTTTGATGCAGTGCTTAATTTCTGTTTTTTTTTTTTTCAGATTGGTGATATCTTCTGGTTGCTGCTGGTTGTAGATTTCCTCCTTCATCCACCTTGATGATTGCTACTCATATCAAAGGATTTGCAAACTAACTTCATGTTTTTTATTTTTTAAGTGGAAAATTCAGTTGAGCCAACCAAATCCGGTTTAGATTTGATCAAGTTAAAATTTAAATTCAATAACCTATAAATTTAAAGTGTGTTTAAAAGTACGATAGCGATAACTTTTTAAAATGTTTTTTATTTGAAAATGCATCAAAATAATATATATTTTTTAAAAATTATTTTTGATATCATCATATCAAAATGATAAGAAAATATTAATTTAAAATAAATAAATAAATAAATATTTTTTTAAAAAATACCTGTGAAATATCTAAGTAATCATTGAAATTATTTTATTTTCTTAAATGAAAAAAAACAGTCGTGTATCAGAGAACCTGTGTTATTAATATCACATGCAAACTTTTTAAAACATTATTGTAATCATTATTGAAAATCACCATTACTATCTTTGTTATTAATATCATATGCAAAGTTTGTAAAACAATATTATTGTCCTCGTGAAAATGACCTCTTCTCACCATTATTTCCTTGCTTTCGTCAGGACCGCTGAAATAAGTTAAAGTTTTTTTACATGCTAATATTTTTATAAAATCACTATTTATTAGATTAATATTAACAACCCCTCCTCACAAATCACTATTTATTAGATTAATATTTTTAATTTTGTTAATTAATGTTTTTTATAAAAATAATTCATTATTTAATTTTAGATTTATTTTTTATTGGATTATCTTCCTCCTATTAAACGGACCCCATGTTTGATGAGGTAATGCAGTTAACTTGGTATTTTTTTTAATTATCCTTTTTTTCTCAGTCTCGTCGTTTAATATTAGATTGATTGATAATTAGGTTTTATAATTAATTAATTTTATTTGTTTTTTTTATTGGGTTACTTCGACTTCATGATCTGAGAATTATGTTTAATGGGTTAACCCGAGTTAACTCGGTTTGTTTTTTTAATTAATTTTATTTTATAATTTTATTATTCAATATTTAATTGATTGAGACTTATATTTTATAATTTTTAAAAAATTATTTAACTTGCATCAAATTACAGGTAAATAGAATAGTATAATTTATATTTTGAGACACTAACGTTAGTTGAACTACTTCATAATTGATATTCTTTAAATAAACAATTAAAATATCAAAGGATTTCTTTGTGAGATACTCGCAAGATGTTTAATTATTAGAGGGTTAATTTTAGTTCCCCCTCTTTTGATGCAATGCTTGCTGTTTTTTTGCAGATTGGTGATATCTTGTAATTGTTGCTGGTTGTAGATTTCCTCCATCCACCTTGATGACTGCTACTCATATCAAAGGATTTGCAAGCTAACTTCATGTTTTCTTTTTTTTTTAGTTGAAAATTCAGCTTAACCAACTAGATCTCATCTAGATTTAATCAAGTTAAAATTAATTACTTTTTTTAAAAAATAATTTTAATAAAATTAATTAATCTAAATTGATGCAATAATCCTATAACCCATGAATTCAGGAATGTTTACAAGTATGGTAGTAATTGATTTTTAAAATATTTTTTATTTTGAAATAGATCAAAATAATTTTTTAAAAATATTTTTAACATCAACACATCAAAATAATAAAAAATAAAAAATAATCAATTTAAAAAATATAAAAAATAAATAAAATAAAAATTTTTAATTTTTTTTTGAAATATCTAACCACTCATTCGAATAACAAAAAATTGAACATTATTATCCTAGTGAAAATCACCATTAATATTTTTGTTATTAATATCTTTTTTTTTTGGTAAGTATTTTTGTTATTAATATCAGATGCAAAGTTTTTAAAACAACATTATTGTCCTTGTGAAAATGACAGGGAATTGACCACTCCTCATTATTATTTTCCTGCCTTTTTCCCTCGTGATAAGAAGAACAGGAGTGTTTTGAAAAGCGGGGACAGAGTGAGAAACAAGGACATGATTTTATGGCCTCAATCAGAGAGGAAATGTGTGGTGCTAAAAGACAAGGCAGAATAAGGTTAAAGGGACTTGGACCTAATTTACAAATTTTACTCTTAAGGTGTATAGTGGAAATAGACAAGGCAGAATAATGCTAAAAGACAACAACTCAAGAGCAAAACAACACCCTATTAGTGAGGAAGTCTTATTACTTTAGTGTGTGATGCGGAGATAGTCATTGCAGATTTTAGTTGCCTAAGTTTGATCCTTTGTTGAGTTCCTTGCAAGTCTCTTTTTTCTCTCCTTATTCATAATTAAAAAAAAAAAAAAAAAAAAAAAAAAAAAAAAAAAAAAAAAAAAAAAAATAAAACATTTACCGATCATAGCTTTAGATTAATGTGTTATTGGAAGCAAAGAGGAGCTAGTATCATTCGTGCAGGGTCGAAGTGATCATCATCAGCCTTCCATTCCTTTCTTTCTTTGCTAGGTGAGTACTTGTACATATTATTCTTTTATTTGTTTGTCATTATCTTTATATTATGCTTTTTATCTTAATTATGTCATAAATTTGCATTTTTGTGGGAATTGCTGCTTGAAACTCATAAGTGTAAACTATTTTGTTTCAATGTATTCGTTAGATCCTTTGTTGAGTTCGTTCCTTGCAAGTCTTTTTTTTTCTCCTTATGCAGACTATCTTAATTATGTCATCAAATTGCATTTTTTTCTTAGCTTTACATTAAGAAAAAATATGTGTTGCTGTACGTGTAGACGAATTTGGGTTTTTGAATCGCCTGATTTTGATATTAGAAAGTCAAGATATTTATGTTTGAATATCTAGTGTGAAAGCTGTGATTCTAACTTGATTTCATGCAATATCCGACCATCATAAACTATATTCTGTCATTCATGACATGTTAAACAATCGATCTGCATCTTTATTGGATCCTAGAGCTCACTATTCTTATGTCAGACTCTCAGTCATATAGGGATGCTCAGCATTGTCAGTTTTCAAATTAGATCAGGAGATTTTTTTTGACCAACCAGATTGCGGTCGGATTCTGTTCTTTAAAACGATTTTATTTAACTTTGAATCCTTCATGAAAGTTGCAATCCTGTATGTGCTAATAAAGTTGGGTTTTTGAATCGCGTGATTTCTATATTTCCATGAAACATATTTTATGGGTTGTTTTCTTATATATTATTGGTTTAATAAAAATAATTAATTGAGTTGATTTGATTATTTATAAGTGAATTGAAATACCAAGTAATTTATAAATTATTTTTCGAGATTAGTCAAGATCAAGAACAACTGTTATATTTTTTTTAAAAATATATTTAAATTTTTTATATTGATATATTAAAATCATAAAAAAATTAATTTAATATATTTTTAAACAAAACTCATGCAAATTCAATTAAAAAAACATTAAAAAAAAAACTGTAAGGAGGAGATAAGGTTGAACAAGTGACGACAATCTATTGGCTTCTCGGATTACCTTATCTCCATGTCACAGTCCCAGCATAGCGCATATGCGAGGGTAATCACAACAACTCAAGAGAAAAACAACACCCTATTAAATCAAATTAAATAAAAAAAATTTGAAGCATCGAAGGGTGAAATAAAAAAAATAAAAGGACTGAAATGAAATAAAACCTTGGTGGATGCTACCAATAGCCTTGTTCTTTTAGCTTTCTGTATAATGTAATGGGCAGGTCTTATTACTTGAGTGTGTGATGCAAGAGATAGTCATTGCAGATTTTAGTTGCCTAAGTTTGATCCTTTGTGGAGTTCCTTGCAAGTCTCTTTTTTTTTTTCTCCTTATTCATAATTAAAAAAAAAAAAAACATTTACCGATCATAGCTTTAGATTAATTATATGTGTTATTGGAAGCGATGAAGAGCTACTATCATGTGTCAAAGTGATCATCATCAACCTTCCATTCCTTTCTCTCTTTGCTAGGTGAGTACTTGTACATATTATTCTTTTATTTGTTCGTAATTATCTTTATATTATGCTTTTTATCTTAATTATTTCATAAAATTGCATTTTTGTGGGAATTGCTGCTTTAAACTCATGAGTGTAAACTATTTTGTTTCAATGTATTCGTTAGATCGGTGGTATGCTATCTTTCACTAAAGAAATTCTGTTTGTTGGTTTTGAGAAGGAAAAAAAAAGTATTTCTATCTTTGTTTTATGGAAAAAAGCACATAGATCTATATATGAACTATATATATCGAGGAAATGAGTGTTTAAAATTAAGATAATAAAATTGAAACCAAATCAGCTTCATTAGATAAAGCTGTTGTGTAAATAAGCGTATGATGCAGAGATAGTCATTACAGATTTTAGTTGGCTAAGATTGATCCTTTGTTGAGTTCGTTCCATTAATTGTTGAGTTCGTTCCATTAATTATACTTCCTTGCAAGTCTTTTTTTCTCCTTACGCAGACCATCTTAATTATGTCGTCGAATTGCATTTGTTTATGGGAATTGCTGCTCTAACTCGCAAGTTAGAATCCATGTAAACTATTTTGTTTTAATACTTCTCCTCTTTTTAACATAAAGTCGTTCTTTTATAAATATATTCATTAGATTGATGATATTCTATCTTTCACTAATGAAATTCTTTTTATTGGTTTTGAGAAAAAAAAAAGTATTTCTATCTTTTTTATGGAAAAGCACAGAGATCTAAGAACTATGGTGTAAATAATTGTTAGGGTAAGTGTGAATTTTAACACATGGCATGGATAGCTATTGATGAGGGGACAACGGGATTAATTGGATTAATTGTTTATCGTTCTACTTGTACCTTGCCTTGTTGCCTTTGAAGCTGGCTTCCATACAGAGCTAAAGACCTTCTCCTTTTGTTCCTCTCGCTATATTTTATTATTGGGCTGTCAGTACCAGTGTTTTCCGCATATATCTTCACAAATTAAGGTAATAAAATTACTATTCTAATTCTCTCAATGCTTATTTTACTTGTAATGACTCACTCTCACATTCAGCATCGTCATTTCTCTAATTTTTCAGACTGGTGAAAAATGGCTATCGAAAGTGTTGGTGGATCCATTGTATCTAAAATAGCAGAACTCTTGGTGGAACCAGCAATAAGGCAGTTCCGTTACATGTTCTGTTTCAACAATTTTGTTCAAGAATTCGATGAACAAATGATGAACCTGGCTTTGGCATTTTATCGTCTGCAAGATGCTGTCAACGTTGCTGAAAGGAATGCTGAAGAAATTGAGATTGATGTCAACACATGGCTGGAAAATGCAAAAAACGAAATTGAAAGTGTGAGTCGTTTGCAAAATGAAAAAGGAAAAATTGGCAAATGCTCTACTTGGTGTCCAAATTCGATGCGACAATTCAAGTTAAGCAAGGCACTGGCAAAGAAGACGGAGACTTTGAGAAAACTTGAAGAAAATAGCAGAAAGTTTCCAAAAGTGTCCCACAAAGCACCTCTTCAAGAGATAAAATTTCTTCCATCAAAGGAATTCACACTCTCAGGATCGTCACAAGAAGCTTTCAACCAGATTATGAAAGCTCTCAAAGATGACAAGGTCAATATGATCGGACTGTACGGCATGGGAGGGGTGGGTAAAACCACCCTGGTGAAAGAAGTAGGCAGGAGAGCCAAAGAGTTGCACCTTTTTGATGAAGTTTTGATAGCTACGGTGTCCCAGAATCCAAATGTCACAGGCATCCAGGATCAAATGGCAGATAGTTTAGATCTGAAATTTGACAAGAAGAGTAAAGAAGGGAGAGCAAATGAACTATGGCAGAGACTGCAGGGAAAGAAGATGCTTATAGTCCTGGATGATGTTTGGAAAGTTATTGACTTCCAAGAGATAGGGATCCCATTTGGTGATGATCACAGGGGTTGTAAAATTCTTCTAACAACACGTCTTGAAGACATGTGTTCTTATATGAAGTGCAAGGAAAAAGTTTTTCTAGGTCTCTTTTCTGAAGAGGAAGCATGGGCTTTATTCAGAATCAATGCAGATTTACGTGACGAGGACTCTACCTTGAACACGGTGGCAAAGAAGGTTGCGAGAGAATGTAATGGATTGCCTGTAGCACTTGTGACAGTGGGAAGGGCTCTAAGAGATAAATCTGTTGTTGAGTGGGAAGTAGCGTCTGAAGAGCTCAAAAACTCTCAATTTCGGCATTTGGAACAAATTGACGGACAAAAAAATGCATATGCATGTCTTAAGTTGAGCTATGATTATTTGACGTCCGATGAAACCAAGTCATGTTTCTTGCTTTGCTGTTTATTTCCAGAAGATTACAACATTCCAATTGAGTACTTGACGAGATACGCAGTTGGCTATGGGTTACATAAAGATGCGGAGTCCATTGAAGATGCAAGGAAACGAGTTTATGTGACAATCAAAAACCTCAAAGCTTGTTGTATGCTGTTAGGAACTGAAAGTGAAGAATATGTGAAAATGCATGACTTGGTTCGTGATGTTGCTATTCGGATAGCATCATCAGAAAAATACGGATTCATGGTAAAGGCTGGCATTGGGCTGCTGGAGTGGCCAACGAGCAATAAAAGCTTTGAAGGTTGTACAACAATTTCGTTAATGGGCAATAAACTAGCAGAACTTCCTGAAGGATTGCTGTGTCCACAGCTCAAAGTTCTATTGTTAGGACTGGATCGTGGTTTGAATGTTCCAGAGAGGTTTTTTGAAGGGATGAAAGAAATTGAAGTTTTGTCTCTAAAGGGAGGGTGTTTGTCATTGCAATCACTTCAATTCTCAACGAACCTTCAATCGTTGTTGTTGATCGGCTGTGTATGCAAGGGCCTCATTTGGTTGAGAAAGCTCCAAAGACTTCAGATTCTTGGTTTCATGTGGTGCGACTCCATTGAAGAATTACCTGATGAAATTGGGGAGCTCAAGGATTTAAGGTTGTTGGATTTGACAGGTTGTCGATTCCTAAGAAGGATTCCTGTGAATTTGATAGGAAGGTTGAAGATGTTAGAAGAACTGTTGATCGGGGATGAGAGCTTCAAGGGATGGGATGTTGTTGGATGTGACAGCACAGAAGGAATGAATGCAAGCCTAACAGAGCTAAATTCGCTGCCTCATTTAGCTGTATTATCATTGAAGATACCGAAGGTTGAATGCATTCCCAGAGATTTTGTTTTTCCCAGGTTGCTCAAATATGATATAGTGTTAGGGAATTGGTATTCAAAACTCGATAAAGAATACCCAACCTCGACAAGATTATATTTGGGTGATATAAACGCCGCATCCTTAAATGCAAAGACATTTGAGCAGTTGTTTCCTACTGTGTCTCAAATTAGTTTTCTTAGAGTGGAGGGTTTAGAAAATATAGTATTGTCCTCTGATCAGATGACCACCCATGTACAAGTGCATGAATGTGGGGATATTCGCACTCTGTTCCCAGCAAAATGGCGGCAAGCTTTGAAAAATCTAAGGAGAGTGAAAACTTATCACTGTAAATCATTGGAAGAGGTATTTGAATTGGGTGAGGCTGATGAAGGAATTAACGAGGAGAAAGAGCTGCGGCTGCTGTCATCTTTAACAAAGTTACATCTGGTCTGCTTACCTGAGCTCAAATGTATATGGAAGGGGTCCACCAGACATGTCAGCCTCCAAAGTCTTATTCATCTGAAGTTGAAGTCTCTTGACAAACTGTCATTTATTTTCACACCGTCCCTCGCTCAAAGTCTTATTCATTTGCAAACACTACGGATAGCACATTGCGATGAATTGAAGTGTCTTATCAGAGAACAGGATGACGAAATCAGGACAGAGTCTCTTGGCTTCCCAAAATTAAAAACTCTCTCTATAAGATTCTGTGATAAACTTGAATATGTCTTCCCTGTCTCCGTGTCTCCAAGTCTTCAGAACCTGGAAGAGATATATATTGATACATTTTCATTAGTAAAATTAAAGCAAGTATTTTACAGTGGAGAAGGAGATGACATCATCGTCAAGTCTAAAATTAAAGATGGCATCATCGACTTCCCTCAGCTACGAGAATTGTCTCTTTCAAAGTGCAGTTTTTTTGGTCCAAAGGATTTTGCTGCCCAATTGCCTTCTTTGCAATGTCTAAGCATCTCTGGCCACGAAGAATGGGATAATTTGTTAGCACAGCTTCGAGTACGTCCTTTATATTTCTCCTTTTTTTTTTCTAATTTAAATTGTCAACTTCAATGCATTGTGATAATTTGTTGATAAGTTCTTTAACCATCCACTGAATTTAATTGATGATTTAAATTGGCTTAGGAAGTTAGACATCAATTACTGTGATGTAATTTCTTATTTCTTCCTTCAGATTTCTATAACTAAAGCAAATCCTTTAGCCATCCACTGAATTTAAAAGGCGTGAAATTGAGGCTCTTCCGCCAACTAATGGAAAGTATTTGGACAGGACGATAAAGCTTCGTATTTGGTTTTTTTTTCTGTAAACAATTAGAGTTAAAAAGTAAAAATTGATACTTTCTTTTTAAATACAATATTTTCTCATTCAAAGAACTTCAAAAGCACCAAATTTGTATTGAATTCAAAATAACTTAATTTTTAATATTTTTTTCATTTTTTTTTTTACAATTTGTATATTCTTGTTGATAAGTATTTCAGCATTGGTTTGGTACCCTTATTTTCTTTTGATGAAGGGGTTTACAAGTTTGGAAACAATAAAGTTGTCCTCACTGCTTGTGCCTGACTTGAGGTGTATATGGAAGGGTCTCGTGCCGAGCAATTTGACTTTTTTGGAGGTGGAAAAGTGTAAGAGACTGACACATGTATTCACAGACAGCATGATTGCTAGTCTACTTCAACTACAAGTTCTAGAGATATCAAATTGTGAGGAATTGGAGCAAATTATTGCTAAGGATAATGATGATGAAAATGATCAGATATTGTCAGAAAGTGATCTTCAATCTTCATGCTTCCCTAATTTGTGTCGAATTGAGATCAGAAGATGCAACAAATTGAGGAGTCTCTTCCCAGTAGCCATGGCTTCAGGTCTCAAAAAGCTCCAAATACTTATAGTAAGGGAATCCACTCAATTATTGGGAGTATTTGGGCAGGGTGATCATGCTTCACCTGTCAATGTTGAGAAGGAGATGTTGCTCCCTCATTTGAAGAAGTTGGAGGTGTATGGATGCCCAAAGCTGGCCACAGAATCTGCTACTACATCAAATGACTCAATGAGTGCTCAATCAGAGGTGCTGCTGATTTAACTTGATTTCTTGCCTCTCGTTTAGTTCCAAAAATGCCCAATAATTACTAGGAATTACATCTAACAAATCGGTACCCTTGTTTTCTTTTGATGCAGGGGTTTATGAATTTGAAAGAACTATCTATTGGAAACTTGGAAGGAGTACAAGATTTAATGCAAGTTGGATGCTTGGTAACTAATAGAAGAGGTGGGTATGAACTTTCAGTCTTGAGTTTGGAAACATTACACTTGAACTTATTGCCAGACATGAGGAGTATATGGAGGGGTCTCGTGCCGAGCAATTTGACTTCTTTGAAGGTGAATGAGTGTAAGAGACTGAGACATGTATTCACTGACAGCATGATTGCTAGTCTAGCTCAACTTAAAGTTCTAGAGATATCAAATTGTGAGGAATTGGAGCAAATCATTGCTAAGGATAATGATGATGAAAATGATCAGATATTGTCAGGAAGTGATCTCCAATCTTCATGCTTCCCTAATTTGCGTCGACTTGAGATAAGAGGATGCAACAAGTTGAAGATTCTCTTCCCAGTAGCCATGGCTTCAGGTCTCAAAAAGCTCCAAATACTTAAAGTAAGGGAATCCTCTCAATTACTGGTAGTATTTGGGCAGGATGATCTTGCTTCACCTGTCAATGTTGAGAAGGAGATGGTGCTCCCTGATCTGCGGTGGCTGTTTCTAGATAGATTACCAAGCATTGTCTACTTCAGTCATGGATGTTATGATTTCTTGTTCCCTCATTTGGAGAAGTTAGAGGTGTATGGATGTCCAAAGCTGACCCCAGAATATGCTACTACATCAAATGACTTAATGAGTGCTCAATCAAAGGTGCTGCTGATTTAACTTAATTTCTTGCCTCTCGTTTAGTTTAAAAGTGCACAATAATTACTATGAATTGCATCTAACAAATTGGTACCCTTGTTTTCTTTTGATGCAGGGGTTTATGAATTTGATAAAAATATCTATTGGAAACTTGGAAGGAGTACAAGATTTAATGCAAGTTGGACGTTTGGTGACTAATATAAGAGTTGGGCATGAACTTTCACTTGTGAGTTTGGAATTACGCTTGAACTTATTGCCAGGCTTGAGGTGTATTTGGAAGGGTCTCATGTCGAGCAATTTGACTACTTTGGAGGTGAAAGAGTGTAAGAGACTGACACATGTATTCACAGACAGCATGATTGCTAGTCTAGTTCAACTGAAAGTTCTAACGATATCAACTTGTGAGGAATTGGAGCAAATAATTGCTAAGGATAATGATGAAAAGGATCAGATATTTTCAGGAAGTGATCTCCAATCTGCATGCGTTCCTAATTTGTGTCGACTTGAGATCACAGGATGCAACAAGTTGAAGAGTCTCTTCCCAGTAGCCATGGCTTCAGGTCTCAAAAAGCTCCAAATACTTAAAGTAAGGGAATCTTCTCAATTATTGGGAGTATTTGGGCAGGGTGATCATGCTTCACCTGTCAATGTTGAGAAGGAGATGGTGCTCCCTGATCTGCAGGAGTTGTTGCTTGTACAATTACCAAGTATTTCCTGCTTTAGTCTCGGATATTATGATTTCTTGTTCCCTCATTTGAAGAAGTTGGAGGTGTATGGATGCCCTAAGCTGATCACAGAATCTGCTACTACATCAAATGACTCAATGCGTGCTCAATCAGAGGTGCTGCTGATTTAACTTGATTTCTTGCCTCTCGTTTAGTTCCAAAAATGCCCAATAATTACTAGGAATTACATCTAACAAATCGGTACCCTTGTTTTCTTTTGATGCAGGGGTTTATGAATTTGAAAGAACTATCTATTGGAAACTTGGAAGGAGTACAAGATTTAATGCAAGTTGGATGCTTGGCAACTAATAGAAGAGGTGGGTATGAACTTTCAGTCTTGAGTTTGGAAAAATTACACTTGAACTTATTGCCAGACATGAGGAGTATATGGAGGGGTCTCGTGCCGAGCAATTTGACTTCTTTGAAGGTGAATGAGTGTAAGACACTGAGACATGTATTCACTGATAGCATGATTGCTAGTCTAGCTCAACTTAAAGTTCTAGAGATATCAAATTGTGAGGAATTGGAGCAAATCATTGCTAAGGATAATGATGATGAAAATGATCGGATATTGTCAGGAAGTGATCTCCAATCTTCATGCTTCCCTAATTTGCGTAGACTTGAGATAAGAGGATGCAACAAGTTGAAGAGTCTCTTCCCAGTAGCCATGGCTTCAGGTCTCAAAAAGCTCCAAATACTTAAAGTAAGGGAATCCTCTCAATTACTGGGAGTATTTGGGCAGGATGATCTTGCTTCACCTGTCAATGTTGAGAAGGAGATGGTGCTCCCTGATCTGCGGTGGCTGTTTCTAGATAGATTACCAAGCATTGTCTACTTCAGTCATGAATGTTATGATTTCTTATTCCCTGGTTTGGGGACGTTGGAGGTTTGTCAATGTCCAAAGCTGGCCACAAAATTTGCTACTACATCAAAAGGTTTAATGAGTGCTCAATCAGAGGTGCTGCATATTTGACATGATTTCTTGCCTCTCTTTTAGTGTTTTTATTTCTTGTTTCCCTCAATAATAAGACTTACAAGTTAGAATGTGTATGCCATGCTTGAATTGGTTTTGCAGGTATCTCAAGTAGCTGAGGCTGCCAGCACTGGTTGCTCCGTGCCAACCAGCACTGCTAGAAGGTGGACCAGAAGAAATGGATGGGAAGAGGAAGAGGATGAAGGTGGCCATGATGATTGAGTCAGATGATAAGTTTGGCTTTGGACTTTGAAGAACATGCTAATAATTCATTCTTACAGGTAATATGGCTGCAATTATTTATCTTCTCTCCTTTTCCTTCAACTTTAAATGGTTGAAGTAAATCAACATATACGATATTCCTGGATGGTCTTTGTTCTTCATGTTTGCATCAGGCAAGGTTGGTTACCCATTACATGATCACCTCGACATTAGGTGATTTCACGGAGATTCATGTCTTTGAGTCATGGTGCTGCAAATGTAATTTTATAGAACTCTAAAAGGAGGATATTGATATATCTATCTATTTGTTTGCCGTGTGAACTTCCAGAAAATAAGGGTGTATGTTTGTGCTGTTTACCCATGTCATGTTGTGTCTTTAGTCATTTATTGTGCGAACCTCAAGAAATAAGGGTGTATATTTGCTTGCCCATTTATGCTTCTTTTCAAGTGTCTGAACCTTAAAAAACAAGGGCATAATGTTTACTCGTGTGTGTGCTTATTGTTTAGTGTGGATTCTCATTCTCCTCATCAACATGTTTTCTCTATCATTTTGATATTCTATTTCTATTACATATTCCTTATGTGGCAACATTTTTATTTTTATTTTTGAAGTTTGTATTTTTATATATAGAAGTCACTTGTTTAACTTGTTATTGTGCGTACCGTACAAGAATATGGTTTCTACATGAATATAATATATAATTACATGTGAATGAATATATATATATATATATATATATATCAAATTACAAATTTATTGACTGAAATAAAATTCCAAAATGTGAGTAAAAGGATAAATTAAATCCTCTAGCCTTGAAAAAATTAGTGCTTGCCTTCTAGATTGTAATTTTGTATTTGAGGTCTATTCAATTTAATATTTTTAATAACACAAATGAAAATAAACAGCAAATTTAATTTAAAAAAAGTATCTTTTGATCAGAACAATGTTGAGAAGGAAAACAATTAATAGAAGAAAAATAAAGTAAATAGACTTTTAAAAAGCAAAGGGTTTTTAATGTTAAAAATAAATTGTTTTTTATTTAATAGACCCAATTTTTTATTTTTTTTAAAATATAATTCTATTTTAAAACCGATTTTTTAAGAGAGTTTTTCGTTCATCATAACATACATATTTGTTTTTTTAGATAATATATGATGGTAATTCATCCTAGTTTGTCTTGGTGGATGATGGTATTGCCTCTCTCCAAGCTAATATCACAGAATTCGGTCAAATCATTGAAGATTGTCTGATAGGGTTGATTGATGGCATTACAATTAATTGTGAAGGTTGTTTCCATTAATATCTAAAAGATATTAATCTGAATTTCTCCCTATAAAAATAAATGCGAGCCGAGTATTTCATGAAAGGTGAAAAAAAAATTCTTCTACAGAAAAAATAAGAAATGTATTTCTCATTCTTCGTGTGGAGAGGGGAGAGTATTAAACTTGAGAATCAATATAGTTTTTGGTTATTGTTTTAAAACAGTAAAGAAAAAGATAGTAGAAATAAAAAATATTTTTTTTATTTTAAAAATATAAAAATTTTAAAAAAACTTATTCTAAAAAAAATTTATTTTATGTAGTTATCTTTGTCTTCTCCATCAAACACATTTTTATCATCTCTATATTTATTCAATATATCCTAAAACACTAACTAAACATAACCTAATCTTTTATTCTGATTTTTTTAAGAGCATTTGATTATCACAACATAGGGTAAAAGTTAAAAAAAAAACACCGAACAGGCTTACCCCACACATGAGCTAATTAAACGGCGACAATCCCATTTGCAAATTTGTGCTCCAAATGACAAAGTAAAAATAACCTCAACAAACATGATTAGTCCAAATGACTCTCGCGGAAGAACAATGGTTTAAGGCTATTTTTTATCTTTAAAATTATGTTTGAATGTGTTTATTATAAAAAGAAATTAAATTAATTTTTTTTATAATTATAGTGTATTAATATTTTTTTAAAAAAATACTTTAACATATTTTTTAAAAATACTTTACATTGTGATGCTAAATACCAATATAATGTAGGTGATTTTCCCTGCCTTAATTAGTTAGAATTGACCTTTAACCTAATACCTAATGTGATTAGCTTAGTATTCAATTATGATAATGGGTTGTGCTCTTCTATCAACTATCAGATTTAAATATTTGAAATTTGAATACATGATGCCGTGGATATGAGAATTGTGTTTTCAAGATAATTCTTTAAACTATACAAATTTAATCCCAATTAATATATAGTTGATTTGATAATATATTTAATATTAAATAAAAAAATTAAATCTATGAATTAGGTTAGTGGAATTTAAAGGTAACCTTTTACCTCGCATGGTGTAACTTTGATTGCATGGAAGACATTAATGTATTAAATCGGGTTTAGAGTATCATCTATATATATATAAAAAGTAAAACAGTTATGATGAAGTTGTTTCAATTATATTCTTCAATTTTTTTTTAAAATTTAATAATTTTTTATTTTATTATGCAATCAATTGATATTTTATTATATTTTGTCTTTGTGTTGTTTGACATAAAGATAGTAATAAATCTTTTTGGTATAATATCATCATAGTAATGAGTTGGATAATCCTACACACAAACTACAATTTTTTTTTATGAATTTTAATTTTCTATTTATAAAAATGTGTCTAATCATTGTAATATAATAGAAAATGAAGATAGAAAGAATATACAAACATACTTGGTTATTGAAACAAAAATATAAAAATAAATTTATCTTAAGATAATTTTATAATACACTACAAGATTTAATAGTTTTACCGATGGAATATGACGGAATTTTTCCATCGGTGTAAGACACATATTCCATCGGTAATTCTATTACTAACGGATTTACTGACAGACAAAACATTACCGATGGAAAAATATAATTTCCGTCTTTGATTCCGTTGGTAATATAATTACCGATGGAATATGTGTCTTACACTGACGGAAAAATTCCGTTGGTAATATAATTACCGATGGATTTACTGACGGAACAGACGCGTCAGTAATAATTTTTTTATTACCAACGGAATTACCGAGGGATTTACCGACGAAATTACCGACGGACGTACCGACGGAATTACCGACAGAAGTTCCGTCGATAATTATTGAAAAACATTTTAAAAAAATTCATTTTATAAAATTATAAAATAATTAAATTAACATAATTAACACTGTATAATATATACTCAAAATGCTTGGAAAAAAGAATAAGAAAATCAATTCAAACAAATTTGCAACAAATAAATAAAATAAAAAAATAAATTCAACTAAAAAAATTCATATGAAAAAAATGAAGTTGCAATTGCTAAAAATTTAAAAATCCTATAAATAAATCTACTAAAAATTGATCTCATATGAAAAAAAAATCTCACAACAACATTTATACAATTATTAAGAACAAAAACAATTAAAAATAAAATAAAAAATAAATATAGTGAAAAAAATCATGAAAAAAGAAGAAAAAAGAAAAATCTTACCTTAATGTAGTTGCAAGTGAAGCTAAGGAGAGAAAAAAAATTTCATTAAGCATATTAATTAAAAAAAAACTAAGAGGATAAAAGAAGAAAGAAGAAGAAGACATACCCAAGCATGGAGGAAAAGAGAAGGAGATGAGGAGAGAAAAGAAGAGAAAGAAATAGATAAGAAATGATGTTTTTTACATAAAGTGAAGAAGAAGAAGAAGACATACCTTAATGATGTTTTTTACATATAGTGAAGAAGAAGAAGAAGAAGAAGAAGAAGAAGAAGAAGTAGAAGAACAAGAAGAAGAATAATAATAATAAGAAACGGGTCTGTCTCTTGTGAAATAAGGGCATTCAGGTTTTTTATTGGGACGCTTTACTGACGGATAATTAAATATTAATATTTTTTAATTATTCCGTCGGTAATTCCATCGGTAATATTTAATTTAAATTTTCAATTTCGTAAATTTTTTTCAGAAACCGCCAAATAACACCGACGATTTTTCAATCCGTCGGTGATTTTCCGTCGGTGATTCTCTTTGTAATTAACATGATGAACAGTGTTCACAATTTACCAACAAATTTACCGACGGAATCACCGACGGAATAAATTCCGTCGGTAATTCCATTGGTAATTCCGTTGGTAAAAATGACACATCATCATTTTTTTTTGCTTTGTTTTAATTTTTTTTCCCATGGTAATTCCCTCGGTATATACCGAGGGAATATTTCCGTCGGTAAAATCCCTCGGAAATTTACCGACGGAAATATTCCCTCGGTATTTCTGTTTGTATTTATCAATTTTCTGGTAGTGATAAATTTTTATTATCAAATAAATAAGAAAGGTAGGAGAATATGTTATCTCTATTTTAATTATTATAATCTCTTTTATTCTGAGATAATAATTAAATGTTATCTAAACAATTAAGATATGAATTTATTATTATTTTCATACCTTTAAAGAACTATATGAATGGATACCTTTAAAAAATTAAAATATGTTGCCATGTAGGATGGATACAAAAATATTTTTGTATTTTTGTGATTAAAGTTTAAGATAATATTTTCTTTTAATACCAATGCTTAGAAAAGATGGTGTCTAATGCAAATGACATGTGTAAAATAAAATTAACTTACAACTTGATTCATAAAGATGCAAAGGGGTTGTTTGGTATTAAGGTTGCTAAGACAATGAGGGATAAAAAAAACTCTAGCTAAATGGTGAGATTCTTATGAAGATAAATATCCATAGCTATAAAAGTTTGCAATTCGAGTTTTAAGCTTGATTTTTAGTTCATCTAGATATGAGCGTAACTAGAGTGCATTTGAGATAATGAGTTTTTTTTAAAAAAATAATATTTTTATATTTGATAAGAATCTTATATGTTATCAATTTGAATTGTTTACATAGATTCATTCAAAATAAAGAAATTGTTTGCATAAAAAAAAATAAATGACTTGATATTTGTAATATGCAATCTGAAATTTAATGATAATCAAAGTTAAAAAGCAAGCTAATGATTTTGAAGAAGTTTTAAATGATCTCTCATCTAATGATGATTGGATAATTGTGAAAGAAAAACATGTTATTAATGATGTTGATGTTATTAATAATGCAATTCGAAGAAAAAATAGTAAAGAAAATGAAAGAGATGATGAAGAAATTTTTAATGATACTGAAATAGAGAGTCATGGTACTGAAGATTTAGAGATTCAAAATGTTGTCAATTTAGATAATTCAAGGAGTTTGAAGTTAAATATTGTTAACAATATTGGTGTTGATATTTATACTAGTAGCTAGTAGCATTAATAATCCTTGAGATGATAATGATTTTTATGAATATCTTAGGAATAATAAGGAAGATAAAGACAATGAGGTTGATTTTAGTTTACATGACACACCAACAGATTATTTATTTTAAATTTGTTAATTTTTAGTTAATGAAATTCCATGGACATAATTATATTGTATTGTATTTTTAAGTTATTTAAAACCAAGTATGAATTTTTATTTGAACTATATATTTTAAGTTGTTTGAACTTTTCTATTGTTTATTTTACTTTTATTTTACTTGTGTTATATTGTTATTTATTATTTGAATGGAATTATTAATATATAATTAGTTGAAACATTTTACTTATGATATTATAATTTTACAATCTAAATTTATACTGTATTTTTCATATCATGTAAAAAAAAATATTTTTAACAACCTTGTACATGATAATTGTTAATCTCTTCGTCTAAGCAGCATGTGGTGCCACACCTGAACAAGATAAATAATAATAATAATAATAATAATAATAATAATAATAATAATAATAATAATGTTTGATAGTTATTACAAGTTATGTCTGGATAATGTTGACAATCTTAACAATTATTTTAGAATATAGTTCTAATAAAAATAAATATTCTCTACAAGTGGGTCCAAATTGATATGAATGTTATAAAGATTATCATGGAATGTTTCTATTTGATAGATGAGATTTCTCAAGAAGAAAAAGAAAAAGTGTGTATATTCTAAATATACAATTCAAGTAATTCATGAACATTAAAGTTAGATTATTATTTGGTATTGCGGTTTAACTGTATTTTTGAAAAATATATATTGTTTTGATGCATTTTCAAGCAAAAAATACTTTAAAAAATAACTTCAACCATATTATTAAAGATACACTAAATAATAAGTTACTCATTTTAAAACTAGTTAATTTTAGAATATAGTTCTAATGAAAAAAATAAATAATTTGACCATGTTCTCCATAAGTGGGTCCAACACATCTAAACCAACCCCTAAACAACCCACCTTATTTCATGGGGAGTATAAATACAAGGAGGAGAGAGAGGATGATCCATCCTCTTCCCAAAACAACAGCTGCATGTCGTTCTTTCCTTCCTTTTTCACAACAGAAACCTAAACCAAACCAGTAGAGAGTGCTTTGTGAATGTGCGAGGGAAAGATGAGACCTTGAGAGAAGATTGGACAGCTGCCTAGAGAAAAGGAAAAAGAGGGCTGAAAAACATAA
>Ga0325414_1000050_pt1 | contig 58122 bp, 34 predicted proteins | sample PopdelMetagenome_8_FD_206183 | JGI IMG/M metagenome (GOLD analysis project Ga0325414, IMG submission 206183) | Populus deltoides microbial communities from Bellville, Georgia, United States - Leaf-PdKOR-R3 | ecosystem: Host-associated > Plants > Phyllosphere > Phylloplane/Leaf | place: USA... | reverse complement strand
TTTTCACATGAAAATTCTTTAAATTTAAAAACTTGCATAGATTCATGCTATTTTATATTTAATTTTTATCAAATAAATAAAAATAATAAGATTCAAACTAGTAATGATTTGATTATTTAAATTCTGATATTATATAAAAAAATAATTTATTTTAATAACTTCAATTATTAAATAAAATTTTAAAAATATAATTTAAACTATTCAGTGCCATACGATGTCATTAATTTTATAGACGCTAGTCCAAATCAGTAATGCATACACTTTGGACGCAAGCAAAGCAACCAAACTAGAGAGAGGAAAGGAGGAGAGGGCAGTAGCGTGAAAAGGGAGGGTGGCATAGCTTAAAGTGTCGGCAAACGTTCTGGTTGAAACTTCTCGAAGAGAAAAGGAGAGAGAGGGGAACTGGTGGTTAGATAGAGGAGGAGGATGCCCCCATCTAAAACTAGACTCTCTCTCTTGCAGATTGCTCCTCCAAGAATGAAAACATGCTCGAAATCACCACCAGTTTTGTATATGTGTAGTTAATTATGCATCTTCTTGTAGTTTATCAACAATTTACACAACTTGAGGGGACAAAATTAACTTGTTGATGTGCATAATTGATAATTTCTTCTAATTCACGTAAATTAATTGGTGGTCCGGTTTTAGATTTGTTTTTTAAAAATTACTAATTCAAGTATTATAAATTTTACAGTAATTGAAAACTTATATAATTATTAATTTTAAAATTTTAAAAAAATAATTAAAATATACAGAAAATGATCTATATATCCACAATTAAAAATAAAAAAATAATTTGTCCTCTTAAGAAAGGGAAAGGGATGAGGTTCCTTACCATCGTTAGTTGGATGGCATCTTTTCATTCACCAACACTAAAAAATTACGATCAAAACCAACCCCACTTTACAAGCAATTATGATGTCTCCTCTCTTCCCTCAATGTTTTTGGTTTGAAATTATATTAAAATAATTTTTATTTTATTTTTAATATTAGTTATATTAAAATATTAATTTAAAAAATAAAAATTCAAAAATTTTAAAAATCCAACTTCCAAAGTAGGTGAAACCCTAACCTTAATTAATAAGTCAGTTTGTTTTTATATTTAAAAATGTTTTTGAAAAAAATTAAATTTTATTTATTTAATTTTTAAATTAATATTTTTTTAATTTTTTTTAGATTATTTTAAAATGTTGATATTAAAAATAATGTTTTAAAAATTCAAAAAATTTTATTTTAATATATTAAAAAAATATTTTAAAAACTAATGGGATTAATAAACAGCATGTGAACGGGTTGAAGTTCTTGGAATTTGCTCTACTTTTCTTCTTCTTCTTTTTGGGCCCACTGTCTAGAGTGAGAAAGAAAGAAATACACCGCAGATTTAGCTGTTAGAAACACAGCGGTGGACAGACAGGCTGTCCTTGTCTAGTAGCGGACTGGTCACCCTCACAACCACATTTAATAAATTCAATAAATATAATTCCGTACTTAAAAATGTTAGCAAAAACGTGGAATAAAAAAAAAAATAAATAAAAACCCCAACCCAACCCAAGTTTCTCACATGATATGATACTGCTTGTTGCTTGACTCTCCACCGTCATCAGTCTCCTCTGTCCACCATTCATAATATCCTCCCGCATCCCCACGCTCCCTCACTCCTCCTCACACTTGAGAAAGAGAGAGAGTAACACAGCTCGCATTTTCTTTTTGTCAATACAGTGTCGGTGGAGCTTCGAGTTCTCTGCCTTGTTGTTTTTGTTTTCTTGAATTGAGGGAGGATCAAAAGTAAGGTAATTTACTAAATTAATACAAGAAGAAAGGGTGAAATCTTAAGAATATGTACGGAAGAGATCCATGGGGAGGACCCCTGGAGATAAATGCAGCAGATTCAGCAACAGATGATGACAGGAGCAGGAACTTGAATGACTTAGACAGGGCAGCTCTGTCAAGGCCGTTGGATGAGACTCAGCAGAGCTGGTTGCTGGGTCCAGCCGAGCAAAAGAAGAAGAAGAAATATGTGGATCTGGGCTGTATCATTGTTAGTCGCAAGATCTTTGTGTGGACTGTTGGGAGTATCGTTGCTGCTGGTCTATTGGTTGGTCTTATTACTCTTATTGTTAAAACTGTGCCTCGCCATCATCACTCTCATGCTCCAGCTGATAACTACACTCTTGCTCTACATAAGGCACTCATGTTCTTCAATGCTCAAAGATGTATGTTTCCTTCTCTTTTCCTTTTCCTTTTTTTTTAAATTTTTATCCTGATCTGATCTGTTTTCGGTCAGTTGATGTCTGCATGCCTCTTGAATTCATTTATTTGTTAAATCTGGAAGATAACATCATTTTGTAGCTAGAAGGAGGAGAGGCTTTTTCAATGAGTCTAGGATTATACCTGCTTAAGGAACATGCATCATCAATCTTAAGAAACCCAGATCATGAATTTACTTAATTTTACTATATTCAGATCATCCATAGTCAGGAAATTAGACAATCTTTCTTTCTTTTTAGTTAGTTTGAATGTGATCCCGTAGATCATGAATTATTCAAGAAGATCGTTAGCTTGCACGGATTCAGATCATTAATTTGGGTTACTGTTGCTGATGTTATTGATAATGATCATAAATTCAAGGAAATAAAGAATCTTGATTTTGTTTTTGTTTGTGTATTTTGATGGAAAATTGCAGCGGGAAAGCTTCCGAAGCATAACAACGTGTCATGGAGGGGAAGCTCGTGTTTGGGCGATGGGAAAGGTAAACAAGGTAGTTTTTACAAAGATCTGGTGGGTGGATATTATGATGCTGGGGATGCAATAAAGTTCCACTTCCCTGCTTCTTTTTCCATGACAATGTTGAGCTGGAGTGTTATTGAATATAGTGCGAAATATGAAGCTTCTGGTGAGCTTAACCATGTCAAAGAACTTATAAAGTGGGGAGCTGACTACTTTCTGAAGACATTTAATAGTTCTGCTGATACCATCGACAGGATAGTTGCACAGGTGAATTAACTTAACTCATTTTATCTAAACATAGATATAATGTATCTGGACTGAATTTATTTCATAACTCCCATTCACTTTAATGTCGACGATGCTTGATTTTGCAAAGAAAACATTATCTTGCTTGGTGCACTTCATGGAGGGTAGGGCTTTTCTCAATCTTTCTAACTTACTGAGCAAGTTCTTTTGTCTGATGGTTTCTCCTTGAAAAATCAACTTCTGCTTATGCATAGAAAATTTCCCGCTTATCCTTGAATACTAAAGTGGAGATTGTTTATAGCTACTGCATTGGCCATCATCACATTATAATCTTGTTAGTTAATTAGTTTAAGATGCATAAAACAATGCGTGCCAGTCATCAAATTATTGTTGTTATCTTTGTTTGTGGATCTTCTGTAGGGTATATGGTCTGACATTTTGATTTCCACTCCCTGACAGGTTGGCTCGGGGGATACTTCTGGTGGGAGTACCACTCAAAACGATCATTATTGCTGGATGCGTCCTGAGGACATTGATTACGACAGACCTGTAACTGAATGCAGCTCCTGCTCTGATCTTGCTGCAGAAATGGCTGCTGCCTTAGCTTCTGCATCTATCGTTTTCAAAGATAACAAGGCCTACTCTCAGAAGCTTGTTCATGGTGCCAAAACTCTCTTTAAATTTGCAAGGGACCAGCGAGGTAGATACAGTGCAAGTGGTTCGGAAGCCGCCATTTTCTATAATTCAACTAGTTACTGGGATGAATTTATTTGGGGTGGAGCTTGGCTATATTATGCAACTGGAAATAATTCCTATCTTCAGCTTGCTACAATGCCTGGCTTAGCCAAGCATGCCGGTGCATTTTGGGGAGGGCCAGACTATGGTGTGCTTAGCTGGGACAACAAGCTTGCTGGTGCTCAGGTTAGTGAAGCTTCTTATCTATATTCTATCATGCTTTACCTAGCCATGCAATTAACTTTCCTTCAGAATGTTATTAATTTTGCCATGCCTCTATTCTTGCTTTGAATTTATTAAAATATCTTATATTGTTTCAGTAAAATATACACACATGTCGAGCATCTTTAGGAGTTGATATATTCTAGATTTTGAAAGTTACTGAAATTTAAGGTAGTTATGCATATGCATGGATTTTATTTGATACTTGTTAGAGAGTAATTTAAAACTTTTCTTGGGGCCTCACTTAAAAGCTTGTTCTCAAGATATAATTTATATTATTTTTAAACACCCTCTCAAGTGAGAGCTTTTCGGACTTGAAACTTGCAAAGGTTCACACTCCCATGTGCTATTAATAGAGGGAAGAATGGGGTCCTAAGATTCTAACTCAGGATCTTTTGGTTAGTTAGGCTGAACTATCTCAATTCAAAAGCTTAGACTATTAGGTGTGTCCCCGAGATATGAAACTCGAGTAAGAATTATGGGCTCCTCTAATTACTTGTTTTGCTACTAACAAAGTGATATTTTATTCTAAGTTATCCACATTCAACAAAATTTGTCCCGGGGTATGTACATGGCTTTTATTATTTTGTTTCTTTTTTTTGTTTTTTCAAAATTCTAAAATTGCATCTATACTTGTAAATTTATCTCTTGCCTTTTCTTCTTTGTACTCTTTTCTACTTTTCTTGATTATTTCATGATTCATTTGTTTGAAACCTAATGAATTGCCATTGACATTTTTCCCAAATGTTGAATTGTCAACAATGATCTCCCATTAGGGTCCTGTTGACATTTTTGTGCTTCTACTTTTACTGTCAAATCATATTGTGGCTAGCTCGCTATTAGTTAACTTTGAAATTTATGGTATCTTTCCCGATGATTAAATTTTGTTATGTGTGATAGCTACTTCTGAGCCGCCTAAGATTGTTCTTGAGCCCTGGTTATCCATATGAAGAAATACTGAGTACATTTCACAACCAGACCAGTATAATCATGTGCTCATATCTGCCAATTTTCACAAAGTTTAATAGAACAAAAGGTAAACCATCTCTTGTATGACTGGCCTGATAGTGTTCAAGGTGGATGGATTAATTTTGGGATCCCAGTCTAACTGTGTTGATGATGTCCTACAGGAGGCTTGATCGAGTTAAACCATGGAAGGCCTCAGCCCCTTCAGTATGTCGTCAACGCTGCCTTCCTAGCAACCCTATTTAGTGATTATCTTGAAGCTGCTGATACACCTGGATGGTATTGTGGACCAAATTTCTACTCTACTGATGTGTTGCGTGATTTCGCCAAGACTCAAGTATGTCAAGCCCTATTTAATTAGATGTTCTATAGTAGATATTTTCATAATTTTGGTGGTTTATAACTTCATTTTTGCTTTGTTATTGTGATAGATTGATTACATCCTGGGCAAAAATCCTCGTAAAATGAGCTATATTGTGGGTTTTGGTAATCATTACCCAAAACATCTCCACCATAGAGGTGCATCTATCCCTAAGAACAAGATCAGGTATAACTGTAAAGGAGGATGGAAATGGAGGGACACCTCGAAGCCAAACCCAAATACACTTGTTGGAGCCATGGTTGCGGGCCCTGACCGGCATGATGGTTTCCATGATGTTCGCACCAACTATAATTATACAGAGCCAACGATTGCTGGAAATGCAGGATTAGTTGCAGCACTTGTGGCCTTGTCTGGTGACAAAACTACTGGGATTGACAAGAACACAATATTCTCTGCAGTTCCCCCAATGTTTCCAACTCCTCCACCACCACCAGCACCTTGGAAACCATGAGATGCCACAGTTGACAGTTTTTAAGAGTTTATCTGTGTGGCTTTTGGTAAGATGATTTTGCTGCAATAGAGTTTGGACTTGGAACATCTTGGGAGGTAAAGATGATGCTACTTAAGGAAGGAGGATGGTTATAGGAAAGACTACAATGCATAAGTTTGTGAAGATGACTGCGGTATACGTGCTTGGGAACTTTAAGAAATTGATATTTTGTACCCAAGATGTCTGTCTGATTTTGTGATATACTTAGTATATGTGTATGATATGTAACGTTGTATTCTTTGGGAAAACAAATTGTGAATTCAACAGTTCAAAGACTGATTAACAATAAATTCGATTTAATGTTGTAACAGATCTCTTCTCATTACTGGATTTGCAATTCCCATATCTAATTGTTATCCGTGCATATGTGGATTCAGTTTTGTACAATCTGTGCATATTTTGGTTGGAACATACACCACCAAGTGTTGCACAGGTCATTTTGGTGATTTCCAAGACCAATGCCCTGAGAATGTCTCTTTCCCTCCCTGTTTGCAACCAAATTTATGCCTCGAAGAAGACTATTGCAGTAGATGTGCGGCATCTGCCGTATGTAGCTTCTACTAAAAACGAGGTAATCAGTAGTTCATTGACATTGATCTGCTATTGAGTTAAGGAATCTGATGAGGCCATAGCCACCACTTTGAAGTGTGCTGACAGCAAAATTGGAACCTTATTCACGTGACGAACGTGAGATGTATGCTCCAAGAGAAACCTTTCAGAACTTCTGTGGTTCTGATTAGTCCTTAGCCAATCTCAGAATGTACTTCTACTTCCCCATTCTCACAATCTTTTTATGTTCCTGGCAACTTTCAAATTCTTTTTCCAGACTCTCAGGAAACACGGAGTATGGAGGATGAACCCAAATCTCCGCAGTACACACCGACATGGGTGGTTGCTGCTGTCTGCTTTGTTATTGCTCTCGCCACCATTTTTGCTGAGCGTGTTCTTCATAATTAAACTGGTAAAGGTTTGTTACATTCGTATGTTTCTTTTACACTTGAGCTAGGTAAATATTTTGGTTCAATTTTTCTTCCTTCAATATTTAATTTTTTTGGTTCCCAGATTGAACATCCTCAGCTATCTATATTTAAGCTATCTTTTAAAAACTTCATATTTGGACTGGACCAAAACCGAAACTGAAGTGAAGATAAATTTAAAGCTATGCACCGCCACTGATTGCAGAAATGAATGTGCGAAATGATGCAGGTGTCGTACCCTGCGCATAAAAAATGTTATTGCTTCTGAACCTGTATCTTTTCTTCCTCTCCAATAAACATTCTCAGCTTTTATATTTATATTTATGTTATTTAAATGTTGTTTCTGCATCAACTGAGTTTTTAAGCAAATAGAAATAGCTTCTAGACGTGTGCTTGGTAATGAAAACACATCAAATTGATGTTTTCTTGACTGTTTTTTATTTTAAGACAAAAAACTTTTAAAAGCACCTCAATCACAACGTCAAACAGTCTTAGTCTGAGGTGGTGTTTTTCACCATGTAAGAGGTTTTCTGGTGCATATGAAAATCTCGAAGTTCCTAAGGGTTGGGTGGTTGACTTTTGTTTGAAAATTCAGTTCTTGAAGAGACAAGGTGAATTGTTTGAAGCCTCACAAAAATTAAAAGAAAGTTAGTCAATCCTTTTCTCCCCAATCTCTCCTGTACGACAAGTTTGCACTTACAAATATTTCCAGAAAATATAGATACAGTGCGCAGGGTTGCAGTGGATTACTTTGAAACAACTGTATCACTGCTTGGGAGACATAATTGAGGGTGTTGCTGTACAACACTAAAATATGCTCTTTTGTAAATCAAGCATGTTACTATTTTTAGATTATCTAAAATGTGTCCCAAAGAATAATGTTTTTTAGATGTTATTTTCTGAAAACAAATTTCTCATGAAGTCTGAGGTCGCAATAGGAGTCGTAAAGTTGCGTCTAGATCATTACATCATGGAAAGAGCGGGCTACACTGTGCCAGGCTTATTATGTAGTAATTCCAAAAGGGAGATTACTACATATTTGAGAATTTTCTATGATTTTATTTTTTCTGTTTCTTCCCTAATTATCCAAGAAAACGAGCCTTCTCATTGCTTTATTTGGTGGATGCAGTTTGATTTTTCAAGTTCTATGCAGTTACCCCACCTTGCCTTTGTATGCTGTAGTATCCCAGGTTGGTGAACGTACACACCAAGTTTCACGTTGAGCTCTTTAATGATTGAAATGTTTCAGAAACTCATCTTCTTCCCTTTTGCTGATGGTATCTGAGTGCGTGGAGATGGGCACCAGGTTCAAGATGGACAGGCATGTTTGTTGAGGAAGTGCAGTTAGCATTTGGTCGGGAAGCTCAGGATGGACCGCGAGGGGCCCAAACGACCATCACAGAGCATATAGCCACAGAATCGGCTCACAGTGCGGGGCAAGCTTTCTTCTGCAACCCAAGCGCCTGCATCTTGAAATTTGGTTGTTCGGTAAAAAGAAAAAAAAGGACGCCCACTTACATCTCCTAAAGCCTTAAATGTGAGCAGATTCATCATTCAACCAAACCATTGTTCATAACTTCACCTTTTCTGTGAATATTATTTTCACTTTGTTTCAGGTAATTTGCCATTCATTGCTGCTCTCTTCATACCACCTAAAATCCCCCACAACCTACCGAACCGAATGCATTTATGGTAAATAAAAGAAAACCAATGCCTCAATCAGATGCAGGTGATTTTGCAGCCTTATTTCTTCTTTCTTGTAACATATGTGAGACATTTAGTGGATACATCTCGGATGGCCAAAGTCAAGCTAAAAAAAAAATCTAGACACTTCAAACATGCTTTATGATAAAAAAAAAAAAAACAAGTATAACTTTTGTTCTGATTATTGGATCAGACTAATCTAGAGCTTTCTATAAACCTCATTCCGTATAGGATTGATCCACTAGCCCCAGGTTAGGAACAAGTCCACATTAATGTTTTAGATTTTACTTTATTTTCTTAGTTATTTTCATATTCCTTTCCTAGTTAAGTTTTAGAATTTTAATTTAATTTAGCTTTAATAGCTAGGTCGATTTGGCACTTCTTTAAACAAAACAATTTAACAATTATTGAATTTCAAAATATATCAAACAAAATTTTCTCGATAGTAAAGGATTGTAATCTTAAAGCTTGAGAGACCCTATTTTTTGTTATACTCTGGATCACATACGGTACATGATGTCTATGTTGCTTCCATGATCATTGTTGTTATTCTTTTTGTTGTCACATAAATTTGCCAGTTGAAAACTGAATCTAATCTCTCACGCTACCGAATGGCAAGCTTTCTTGATAGTTTTGCAAGTATGCATCAATGCATGGTGAAAAGCTCAAGCATCATTGAAGAATGACTCTAGAAGGTTAAAGCTCATATTCTCAACAATTTGAGGAAGAGAAGCTAATGATTGCCTTATTCCATACCCACGAGATGTTTATTTCCCTGTATTTACTAAAAATATAAGATTAATATCATTCAGAAGATAATAAACAAAAAAGTTGTTTCTTGAATGGTAAGAAAGAAAACAAGCACGGAAAAATATGCTAAGAAGTTTCACCTTTTACGTCCCCTAATTTTCCTTCTGAATTCTATTTTTGTAGTTACAAACATAAACCCCCCTCAAAAAAAAAAAAAAAAAAATTGAACAAGGAAGTTACAACGATCACCTAGCCTACAAATGCCATCTAACATATCAATTTCAACAGGTACATATATTTTCCTCCTACGTATTCTGGCTATAATGAAAAAGATGACAAACCTGCACGCTTAGGTCTTTCAAGTGGAAGCTTTCCCATCTCATGACTTTCTTGGTGGGAGGGCGGAACTTCTTCAGTAGCCTCTGCCCTTTCAAGCTCCTTCAGAGCTCGTTTCGCATAAATAGTAAAGGCAACAGTAGTAACAATTGCAATGATGAAGGAGATGATGTTGTATATTATTTCCACAGTAGTCAAGTGATAGTTCCCATACTTCACATCAGCAAATGTCCTTATTAACCTACCACTGCACCGAAGCACAAACATGAGGTTGAGGTGGGCCAAAAATATTCCCAGATATCTATTTTCCTTGTATATTTCATTGGAAATTTGGAATAAGAACCAATAGTGACCAAAAATAGTATAACCAAGGAACAGACCTGTATATGTAGATAAAAGCTTCTGGTACCATTCCGGAAACTGAACCCCATAAATAGGGCCAAAATCTCATACTTGTTACCACTATTGCATAGTTGAAAATTGTGTAGGGAAATGGTGAAACCCTAAAGATGGCAACCACTTTAAATTGATGGAACCAGCTTCCCTCCCCAGCAAGTCTAATCATAGAAGCTTTCTGGGGCCATCTCTTCAACCATTGCTACACATTCAACAGGAGATAATTCGCACAGATGGAGATGCAGAAGTAAGATCCAATATAAACACCAAGTTATATCAGTGAAAAATCATTTGCCTTACATGGATGCGATCACGGAAAACTAGCCCGATCAAATAGGGCAGGACCATCCCAATAGTGGTTCCAACCATGATTATCACGAAACCAATACCATATCCAAAGATCATCCCAGCCAACCACATGGAAGGACCGGAAGGAATTAGGAACACTGGGAACAAGGCAAGAGAAGCAGTAAGCACAAGGGAGAGGACCGGACGGCCAAAGGCAGTTGCTTCCCATTCCATCATTGGCAAGAGAACCTACAACAAAATTGATTAACCTTTGGCATAACCAAACTAAAATACCAAGTTGATCCTTAAGTTAGCAAAACTCGATCAAGCTTATCAACCACAATGATGTATTCATGAATCTAATTTGATACCAAAGAAGAACCATCTCGAACAAATCAGCTCAAAAACAAAAAGTAACAGGATGCGGTTTATGCAATAGTTGTTGATTAAAGGTGCAGAGAAAGCACCAATGCAGGGAAGGCAAAGGGGTAAAAACAAGAGGAGAGGAGAGAAATGAGGAAGTACCTTGTCAAAAAGAAATGAAACACCCCATTTCAAGAAAACAAGAACTAGTGTGGCTATAACAAGGCACCAAATTAAAGCTTTGATCCACCGTATGAAAGCTTTAATCCTCGCTCTCGATTGAACTTGTGAAATGTCGAAGTCACCAACTCTTGGTTCGTCAGATATAACAAGCCTAACATATTCGCTATCTTCCCTAACATTGTGCTCCAACTTTCCACTGTCTTTTCGCGACTCCACCGCTGTCTCTGCCATCTTCATTCATAATTTTGAAAAAACAAACCAAAAACCCATCAAATGTAAGGAGAGGTGAAAGGATTAAGCCGAGTTAGATTGTTTCTAGATTTAAGAATTCATCCATGGAATTGTTCAGGGGATGATAATAAGCTGAGCTGAAAATGGAATCGGAAGAATCTTCTTCTCTTCTTATTTTGATCAAGAGAAGAAAGTAAATTGATTTCCTCTTTTGCTTACAACGATACAGAGAGAGAGAGAGAGAGAGAGAGAGAGAGAGAGAGAGTAAAAACAAAATAAAAAAAATTCTTTTTTTTTTCAAAGAGAGATGAAACACGGAAATGATAAGCTACTTTACCTTGGGTTGAAAGGTAATCTGAGCAATTTTGGACGCCGGTCCGAGATGTGGCGGACAACCTCGTCTACTTTGTTTGTTTTTATCGTTGGAAGAGAGAAAGAAAACTGACAAAACAAGTACAAGAACAAAACTGAGGAATTGTTTTTATATAAAAAAATCTCAGCTTGATCTTCTCTGTTGGTTTTTGTTCTTGTTTATTTTTATTTTTTTTAAGGGGGGAGGAGAAGAGAAGAAAGAGTTGTATAGTGAAAATTCAAAGGCTTAATGGTTAAACGATTGTTTAGCCAAGCCACTAGTTGCGAGTAACAATAGAGGAGTGCCTGGGCCACGCTTAAAACAAAATATTAAAAAATGCCTGCTTGCGTGTTTTAGAAACAGAAGCTTCTTCCTCTTCCTTCCTTGATCCACCAAACCGAACCGAACCAAACCTAACCTTTTCTTTTCGTTTTCGTTTTCGTTTTCGTTTTCGTGCGTAGAGAGAGAGAGAGAGAGAGAGAGAGAGAGCATCAATTCCTCCTGAGCAATGGAAAACACTCATAAATGGATCACGCACCACCACCACAGGGACCAACGCCACCCTTTCTTAAATTGACCACCACCTCGACGGCTCGACCCTCCCCTGCCCTGCCCACCACCACGTCTGTGTTAAAACACACTAATTTTGCAAGAATTATTTGTGCGAACAGAATATGCTTCCCACTCACGCCAAAAAAGCACGCACCTAATCTTCTTTTTATCCCCTCACTCTAACGTTTCAGGATATCTTCCTTTCCAATTGGACAGACGGACTGGAGCTTGCAATTTCCATGATTGCCCACAACTAACAAATCTTAGTTAGAGCCACTGGCCTTCCGTTTGTCCTAAACAACAAAATTAAGCGGATTCTTTGGGCAACTAAGTGTGTGCGCGTGTATATATTACCAAAAAAAGAAAACCTTCAAGCGAATGGAGAATTCATTGCGTACAGAATATACAGTCTTGATGTCCAAACCTGCATGTGGAAGTTCAAAAGGACACAAATGCTAGATACTCCCAAACTCCCAAAAATCATATACCTTCCAATTGCCAACCCCGATACTAAATTTATGATTACACCCCTTATAAAGATTATATATTACCTTTAAAAGAAAAAAAAATATTAAACTTGTAATTGAGATTTCTTTATCTTTTCATATATATATATATATATATAATAGAGGCATGGTTTTGAAGTCCGACCCGGTCAAGTGATCGGGTCGCGAGTCAGATGGGTTAACCCCGATCAACCAAAAAAAGAGTTCCTAGTTGAATTAAATCCTCCGTCATGCTTGCAAAGTGCATCTCCATAGCTCCCAGTTAGATCCATAATTTTTTCTTCATCTAAAAAGAAAGATACTCACGCAAAACCAGCAGCAACCTAGCACTTTTCTTGCTAAGATGGGGTCGTTGTTTTCCCAGTGCGCGGAGCCCCAGGTGTTAATGGTTTATCATTGGGTGAATAATACTAATCCCTTTTTTTGTGCTCCTAGGGCGGGAAGAAGAAAAGAAAACGCGAAGCAATTTACACTTGTCTCAATCAAGATAAGCTGCAAGACTTCCTTCCAAGGTTGTCAAAAATGCTTTTTTGACACGACATGGAACATACAATATAAACTCGACTCGTAAAATCGCAAGTAAAATTTTTTAATTAAAAATTATAAAATCATAAGTAAAATATTTTAACGAAAATTGTAAAATCACAAGTAAAATATTTTTAACAATACAAATATCCAAACATATTCCACTTATGCAGACTGCAGGTACCACTTCAGTAATCAAAGATATCCATGTAGATTGCAGATTATTGAAAGTCATGCCTAACTACTATTTAAAGGATAAAAAAGAAAAAACAATGTATGTTAAGATATTGCAATCTTTTGTCAGGCATTGAAGTCGAACACAAAGGATCTGGATATAAAGAGTAACTCCCTAGCTTCTGTAAAATAACCACAATCAATTTTGAAACTGGAAAGCCATTCAATAAGAAACCAGGCCATGACACAACAAGTTCAATCAATCGTTTGTGAAAGCCTGATGATCTTGCTCATAATGCAATACCACTTTTTAACTGAATCGCATCCTCATGTTTCATCAAATGACTCCAAAACAAAAGATGTGCTGGAGTTTCTTTACAACCAAACAAGCCACAAATCTGGTGCCTCCAAGTTTATGAAATTCAGAAGATCCAACAGGTTGACAACCATGTCCTAAACCTCCACTAACCTCATATGTTAAAATTTCAAATTCTCAGAAGTTGTACCATAAATATGACACTTAAAATGACAGAAGATTCACAATTTGTATTAAGCACAATTTGAATCACAAAGCACTGTATTTTATTATATATTAAGCATTGATGCATAGATTCAAATAAAAAACAAAGGTTGTGTTCATTCAACAGAAGCACTTCTAAAAACAGAACTTTGTGAATATATGTCATAACTCCTCTCAAGTCCCACCTGTACAAGTCCTCCCTCTTTTCCACACTCATTCCTAATTAAAGCTCCATTCCTATATTCGAATATTCTTCCATTCACACCTTTTTTTGGTTTTAATTCACAGTTCAGGAACTTATCAAGTGAAATATGGTTATTTTCATTCAACAGAAGCACTCCTAAAAACAGAGGTTGTTAATTCAAAGCAATGATAATTTAGTTCTCTTCCATTTCCAGCTCTGATGTTTTTTAACTTGATCGAAGCATAGTAAAAAAAATTAATTAAGAAAAAAGAACTGAAATAAAATAAAATAAAATTATAACTTAAAATAATTTTTCTAAATACTAATCGAAAAATAGAAGTAGTAAAAAAATATAAAGGCATAAAAACAGAAACAAAACAAGAAAAAATGATGAAAAAATTAAGGATAACGCATAATAATCGACAGAAATTAAACACACACAAAAAACTAAAATAAACATGATATTTTGAAAATATACCTGATGAAATTGATTGGGTAAGAAATCACGAAAATCAAAGTCGATGAAATGAGGAGAAAGGACTGAGCCACTGAGGAGATGAATATGGAGAGAGCGGAATCGATAGGACTGTAAGAGGTCTTTCGATCGGGCGAGAGAGCTTTTCAAGAGGATGGATTATGGAAGAATGGAAGAAAGAGACTGCCATGCTGAGTCAGAGGACAGAGGGCATTTCAAAATTCTGCTTTTGTTGAAAGTTTTGCTTAACTCGGGAAAACGTTATGTTTTTAACGTTTTTTCTGAGTTGACCCTTTTTTAAGCGAGTTTGACCAGGTTTGACTGATTTTACTGATTTTCGAGTTTTAACCCTGATTTTACATGTTTTAACTCGTAAAATCATTCAATTTTACGACTTAAAACACATTTTTAACAACCATGCTTCCTTCATTTCCTAATCGTTCGATCCTTAGCATCTCGGGTGCCAACGAATGCCTTTGCTTTCGCTTGATTCGAATCATCTCTGTCGAGCCTCTCTAAACTAAGGGGCGAAGCAGCTCTCAAGAGAGGGGTAGAAGGCTAGAGGCCAAAAAAACAGAGAGTGAAAGAAGGAGATTCAAACCTTTTTCGCAGAGAAACAACAACGATCAATAGTCAGGCCATAAAAATTGTAACTGATATTGCTTCGTTCTTCTTCACTCTTCAGTCTTCAGCGTTTTGGCATTTTAAAATGCCAAAACAACGTCGTTTAATGACTGTCAATAAAAAAAATTGACCGGGTCTCACCCGGGTTTGACTGGGTGAACTGGGTCTCGGGTCGACCCGCCAGGTCGACCGGGTTTCTTCAGGCCAATTTCCAAGTGGGTTTTTGCCTCCACCCGGACCGGTCCCAGGCCCGGGTCGGCCGGGTCCCGGGTCGACTAGCAGGGCTGGTTCGGGTTTTAAAACTCTAAATAGAGGAAGAGATGTTTTGCTTAATATAAATATTATTAAAAAACTGTTGTGATAAATATATTTTTTGCTCTCGTTCTAACGTTATAAATATTATTAAAAAACTGGTGTGAGCACGCACCTAATCTTCTCTTTATCCCCTCGTTCTAACGTTTCAGGATCTTCCTTTCCAATTGGACAAACGGACTGGAGCTTGCAATTTCCATGATTGCCCACAACTAACAAATCTTAGTAATATATATATACACTTACGAGAAGAAAGTAAATTGATTTCCTATTTTGCTAATAAAAGGACACGCATGCTACATTCTCCCAAACTCCCAAAAATCATATACCTTCCCGATACTAAATCTCTGATTACACCCCTGATAAAGATTATATATTACCATTAAAAGTAGAAAATATATTAAACTTGTATACAGATTTTTTTTTATCTTTTCATATTAATTTTTTAATGGAAAAATAGATCTTTTAATTAATATAAATATTATTAAAAAAACTTATTAGTGATACTCATACCCTTTAAGAGACGCATAGGTATCATTATCATTCCATATAGAGGAGAAACTTACAAGTTCTAGTCCACGAAATCAATTTTTTCAAAATAAAGTTATCGAGATCAATAAGGTAAGCTTACAATTATTCTTACAATTTTTTTTTTGAAACCTCATGATTTTTACAGTCCCCACGAATAAAAGCAGAAAAATATATACAACCATGAAGAAAAGAAATTAAAATGGCAGGAAAAACAAAATCCACGAACCTGTTCCAGTTTACATGTACCAATAACTGATTGAATTCGCTTTAACATAGAAGCAAAATCGGAGTTGCAAATCACAACATAATGGAAAAGACAAATCCCAAAATACCCCACAAAGTGTCAAGGCTCTGACAAACTAAATCTCATCTAACTCTATTTTCTCAACGGCTTACGTACAGAACTGGCCAGCCAAGTCGTATGTATATGCATGTGCAGATAAAAGCATCCATCTCTTCCCCAAACACAATCCAGCCAGTGGGCAAGCAAATCGATAAATATATTGTGCTCAGAATTTCGGGTTTACCGGTACATGCCATGATTTTACTACTGATTATGCAGCTCATAATCTGTTCAAAGATCCTTACGTTTCCTATGCTCTATTGACCATTACTTCAACCGTTCCAAAAGCTTCTTAACAGGTAGCAGCGGAAATTGAATCTTCAGAGTCAATCCTCACCTGGACACAAGATAAATGATTGAAAACCAATTCAGTTCACACAAAACAGTGGTTACAAAATCTTCTCCTAAACAGTCAGGAGTTTCTGCTAAATTTGGTTCTCTTTCTTCAGTTGGTTGATGATCAAAAGATTCACAAGTTTCTTTCTTACGAGGCAGTGCTCTGATATATACCTGCACTTCTATATCCGTATAGGGTTTTATTTGCCATCTTTGTCCTTGTTTGGGTGCAGCCATTTCACACCTTCCTGCTACCTTGACTTTCTACTAATAAGTAAATCATTTATTTAAGAGAAAGAAAGAAATATTGATTACCTGCTTGAGGTGGTTCTGCAAAGCTCCACGCAATATGGAAACCATGCTATTTTGATCAACCTTGTGACCCAAATTAATCAATTCCTCAAGCTGGTACCATAGGCGCTCTACCCAATTCCTCAAGCTGGTACCATAGGCGCTCTACCGTTGCGTATGGAAACCATGCTGCAAATGGCTTTTTCTAAGTCGGATGGTCTCTGCACAATGCTGATAAAATTAGCATCTCAAGTGAACAGCCAGCCAGCAGATATCATTGGTAGACAGTTCTAAGAACGACCATGTTGCCCAGTCTAGAAAGAAAAGAAAAAAATGGCAGCTAAACAATAGTGTTGCCTTCAAACATCTTGCAGAAGTTGTATCATCCAACTCCCTCCCATGCAGACAATTTGAGGCCATGCCCACCATTAAGGCAGGTCACAGATAGGACCACGAGAAACAAAACACATCAATGGTGTTACCGGGTCAGTTATAAATGATAATGGTCTACCAATCTGAACAAACCGTTTGCTCACCCAAAGAATCCTTAGGCTTGTGCATTCATAATGTACGCCACAAGATTCTTGCTAAAAACCAAATCAGGGACCATTCCCGTTCTACAACATTTACCAGTTGATCTCGAGTGCAGGGGAAATGTTATGAGATGCTGAGAATGAGATAACCTTGAACAAACAGAGAATTCAGAACATATGTAAATGCTTTTGAAATGGTTGCAGCTTACCACTGATGTAAATGATTCAGTATACTCGAGCAGCAGATTTGTAATTTATTTGTTTCATAAAAAACACAGTGAAATCAACAATTTATGGGGAATAAAACCATCCTTTTGTTGTTCATACTTTTTAAAAAATATTAGTGATGTCATATGTGCTACAATATTTAAATTTAAAATCTAAACTATTTGTGACATTTAAACTGATTTTTTTAAAAAACAATTAAAGTATAAGACTTTTGTGTTAAATAATTAAAATATTTGAACTTTGGAAATGGACATAAAATTGATTTCTTTCCTTATATATTTTAGTTTTTTTTTTAGTGATGTACATCTTTGGTATGTTTATTTTATTCTCCTACGGAATGATAGATCAGAGCACAATCTGTTAAGAATATCGATTTGGCCAAGTAAACACTCAAATGGCATTCGGCATCAATGCAGGGTATCGCGTAAAAGTCTATTTTTATACAGTTTTTTTCTTGTTTCAATAGATATTTATATGAAAAATCACAGTTTAAATCCTCTCTCATGACCTGGGACTGAGACTTAGGTGTTTTTTTTTTTTTTGGTGAAAAGTGATTTTTAAAAAAATTATTTTTAAAATTTTTATGTGTTTATTTGTCATTAAAAAAATTAATTAATGAAAAATATTTTTCAATCAATAAAAAATATTTTTCAATCAAAGAAAAATTTGACTTGGTTTTCAGAAAAGTATTTATCTTTTATTTTGGGTGGAAAACACATTCAAGAAGTTGTGAAAAAAATTAGAAATATCATATTATTTGCTGAGTATAACAAATTTGGTCCTCAAACTTTTGATTGATATATATTTTATTTTGAATTTTTTTTTTCAATTTCACTCCTTAGAATTTGATTGTCATATTAATTTTGATCCTCATTTTTATGATTATTATTTTCTTTTTTCCTATTATTTTTTTAATTAAAATTTTTTATCTATCAAATTTGGTTTTCATTTTTTTGATTGTTACTTATTTTATTAAAAATAATTTATGAAATTATAATTATTATTATTATTTTAATTTCATCATCTTTTAATTTTTTTTATCTGTTAAATTTGATCTCTATTATTTTGATTGTTATTTATTTTATTTGAAATAATTTATAAAATTAGAATTTTTTTTCAATTTTATTCTCATTCAATTTTTTAATTTGTAAGATTTGTTCCTCATTATTTTAATAAACTTGAAAAAAAATATTAATAAGTTATTTTCCAGTTCATTTTCTATGACATAATCAAATACTGAAAGTGTTTTCAAACTTATTTTTCTTGACACTATCAAATATCGGAAAATAATTCACTTTTCAGGAATCCACTCTACAAAAAAAAATTACTTTCCAACAAACAAATTGGGCCTAAAACAAACCTCTCCAATCACTTTTTTTTTTATTAACTTTAGGTGCATTGCAGTTTTAAATTTCAGCTTCAGTCTCCTTATGTTAAATTTTATATAAGAAATATCAATTGACAAGTTATTTATTTTTCATTAGCTTATAAAGTATTGAATTAAAAATTTCAAATTTGCTTTGTCAACATAAATTGTATCAATATAATTCTTGAATAAATCTATGTTTTCAATAACAGTAAACTTGTAATAAAAAACCGATATCATCTAAATCAATAATTTTTTTTTTGTTGAGCACATTTCATATTTTCTTTACACTCAACCTCTACCTTATCCATGAAGAAACCATTCTCTACCTTATCCATGAAGAAACCATCGATGACTTCATTGCTTCCATTACTATCATTAATTATGTCATGATTAACATCATAATCATCCTTAAAATAAATATCATACATGATTATCTTTAAAATAAACATAATACATGGTTGATTCCAATAATCAAAAAACTAAAATCATCAAAAATACCAATTTTAATAACATATTCATCTCAATTAAAAGGTTACCTCATTTGCTAACACCCTTGAAATGAATTCTTAAAACTGGCTATAAATTTATGATTACTCTCATCATGATCCCTCCAGTTGTCTATCTTTACCAATTGATGAGTTAAATTTATAATATGTCTATGCAAGTCTATTTTCCAAGGTTGAACCTCCTTATCTCCCAATACACAAGCACATCACATGTTGCATCCTCTTCTAACCATGATTATTTCATTTTACAACAATAACCATCAAAAATCATTAAACAATATATGATACCAATTGACGTAAACAGAAAAAAAAATATAAGAAAAATAGTAAATATAAACAACATAAAATTCTACCAAATAAGATTATCACACAAAACCACTAATTTAAGATTTTATTACGGGATATGTTTATCTTCAAATAGAAGTTAAACAACCTTATTTATATTAATAAGCCTAAACTAAATAAGAAAAAACTAAAATTCTAAACTAAATAGAAGAAATAAAATTATCAAGATTAAATAGGGAAAAAAAAGCTATAAAGGAGATTTAAAAAAAAAAACTAAATAAAAATAAGTAAAGAAACAAATAACAATAAAACAAATCCTGAATCGTTTTTCATCAATTATATGGATCAACGGAGGAATAAAGAGATTTTATCTAAAAAATCCTTGCATGGTCGGTAACCCCTCGTCACGGGGAAAATATTTAACTTCGTTATATATAGTATCACAATACAGAAAGAGTGCTTGAAAATAACGCTGGGATGGTACTACGTCCGTACTAGGAAAGCAGCACATAAAAGCAAGCGGCAGGAGCCAGGAAACAGGTTAACTTGCTAAATCTTGTTCTTTTTTCTCGTCGGGGAGCTTGGTTTTGCTCGCCATTAGTTCCCTGAAACATAATATTTAACAAACGAAAACGTTAGTAAATCAAATCATTCTGGAAAAAGAAGAAGAAGAATAATACTACAGCTCAAGTTTTAGAAGGGATCATATCGTCGTGATAACAGATTCTAAAAACTAAACGGAGGAGGGTACAAAGATTTGGAGAACCACAAACCGCAAAGTTTGCGTCAGTACGGCGTCCCTTGCAGTATCGTTCTCTGATCTTGCTTTGACAATCTGAAACATAAGATCAAGCCTGACTTGATTCGCAGCGCTCTGCTTGGAAATTAGATTAGTTTCCTCCTTCAGCTTGGCAGCCTCTTTGCTTATTTCTTCAAATCTTCCCCTCACTTCTTCTTGCCCCTCTTTAATACGTTTATGCCCCTTGCTAATCTCCACCATGTCAGCTCTTATCCTTTTGATGCTCCTGGATAGTTTTCTGTCCCTTGATTTTCTTTCCTGCCGACAATAAAGTTGAGGAACAATACATATGTTAGACATGCATTGATTATAACAGTGACAGCTAATTAATATAAGCCAATTACTATACAGTATCCATTTATCAAACAAGCACAGAAAACTTAGAAGTGAGGAATGACATTGTAATTTATTCCAGACCTTTCTGTGAGCTGCTCCTGGGCCATTCCTCATCGCAACTATCTTTGTTTCCGTGCAGCTTTTGCTTGTCGCAGTTGTGTAGCTTGCTTAACGACCAATGCAGCATATATATAGATATACACATGTATCAAAAAGACGCGCCGACTTAATTCAGCAATTGTTTTCTCTTTTCTTTTATTAAAAGTGAGGATTTAATTCAAATTGAAAATGATATTATTATACATATACTAAAAGTAAAAGCAAATGGTGTTTTATTTTATTTTATAGAAATAGTATAATTGTAAATTTTGCTGATTAGTTTTATAAAATTATAATTTTCAGTTTTATATAAATACTAAAAAGGAAATGGGGGTTTCATGTAGAGATGATATAATTGTAATTTTTTGTTTTATTTTAAAAAATAAGTTTTTCTTATATTTTTTTTATACTTGTCATTTTTATTATTTTACACTTGTTTTATTTGCCGCCATTAATTTATCTTTTATCTTTATTTTTTTAATGTTTTTTTAGTTTTTCTTTTTCTTCTTTATGCGTTTGTTTTCTGAAAAAAAATTATTTTTTATTTTTTACATTTTGAATATTTATTATTCTATAGTTGGTCTATTTATACCATTGTTTTGTTCTTATCTTTAATTTTTTGTAATTGTTTTATTTTTTTTTCTTTATATATTTTTTTTAAAAATTATTATAAAAAACTAAAAATATAGTATTTTATTGTAATAATTGTAACATTATTTTATTATATTAAAAATTAATTTAATATCTTTCATGTTTTTATTACCTTACGTCACTCCATTCCTGTAGTCTTTTCAACGGTACTTGAATCTCATGTCGCGGGGGCAATGATAAATCACATAGGACCGCTAATGCCAACCACTCCGTAGGATGAAATTGTTGGATGCTAAGGAGCCTAGCAAGGGTCAGCGGGGCCAATACAATTATGCCGCCGAATACAATCACTTTGAAGAAGTCGCAAGTGCGGGTTCAAGTGTTAAGTAAGAAACACTCAAGGAGAATAGGGATCGCGTTCGAGAGAATGGATTCCTCGTCAATTCAGTTTGTGAAATAACTCGAATTTCAAATCATTCTTATCTTCGTCCTGGGGTTTTTTTTTATTACATATAAATATTAATTATTTTTTTATTCATCATTACATTTTTTCATGATATCAAAAAAAACATACTAATAACATCTATATATTAATATTTTTTGCACTAAAAAAAAGTTATTTAACATATAATAAAACGAGTTGAATAAATACATTAATATTTTGTTTTTTATATTTATTAATATAAATAATTCTTAATGTATTTAATTATATGTATGTATATGCTTTTAGTTTTTTTAAAAAAACAAAACATACATTTGTAAAGTTTTTTTGCAAGAAAAAAATCCAATACATAGGAAAATGTCATGCAAATAAATAGTTTTAAGCTGAAAAGGAAAACTATCAACAGTTTAAAAGGTGTTTGTGATTGTTTTTTAAAGTATTTTTTATTTAAAAATATATTAAAATAATATATTTTTTATTTTTTAAAATTATTTTTTATATTAGCATATTAAAAAAATATATAAAAAAATTAAAAAATATAATTTACCCCCCATTCCCAAACAATATCAAGCCGCAGTAATTAAAGAAATGAAATCACTGAATCGCTGCCAATACTCCTCCCTTGTTTTTCTATTCTGCAGACCTGTAACTTGGTTTTAACGTTTCTAACAATCATTTAAGACTTTGAAAATTCAAATTAAAAGACGTCGGTTTATATATATCATCAACGAGCGTTCCGATGTTAAAATCGCTCACTTTCGCGCGATTTCCTTCCATCACGCGCGAGGAACAGCTCCCCCTCTCCCCGGTGAATTCTCGAGTTCTCTTAACTGGAGTCTTGAGAACGTTTCGTGATAAAGAGATGTAATTTCCCGAGAGACTAAAGTTTCATAATAAAGACAGCATCAGGTATAAATGTATTGTGACAGCCTTCTCGTTTTTCTATATCAGAAACCTAAAATGTCCTTACATTAAGAAAAGTTAATTCAAGAGGCATTAATTATAATTCTACTACTTTCAAATCATGAACTATAAAAAATTATTTATTATATTAAATCAGTCAATAAAACAACTAATCGTTCCATAATTTTAATAGTTACCACTACAAAAAATATTGTCACCGTGAACAAAACGATCGGTTGATAACACAAGAAAAAGAGTTGCAAATCTTTACCAACTGACAAATTGATTGGTAACATTTCACCAACTGCCACTGTTTTATAAAAAATATTAAAAGACGTGGGAAAATACTGTAATTCAATACCATTGTTACTCTTCTCATATTTTATTATAGATTTCAATAATGATTTTATTTATTTATTTTGGTCACCAAACTTTTTATTAAAAAATAAACCTGCATATTTTTTTTGAAAAAAAACCCTACCTGAGCTAGCAGTCAGATAGCTGTAGATTACTCGTAATTTTGTTATTCAGACGTTATTTTGGATTTGGTTTTGTTAGCGTACTGCTGATTTTAAAAGCTTGCATGGTGATTGGCGAAGATGGGTGCTTTAGATACGCTTCACTTTAGTGCTTTACAAACACTGGGTCTTTCGATTTAAGATATGAAGGAAATTAAGATATGGAGGAAATAAAGAGTTTATAAGTTGATGCAGGTGTTGGAAAGTTCAAAGACATGAAGGGAATAAAAAGAAGGGTGAAGAGCCTTGTCGGGTGGCTGGAAGTTCAAATCAGATCAATACAGAAACCCCTGAAGATAATACGTTTTAAAAGTTTAAGAATTAAAAAAAAAAAAAAAAAAAAAAAACTTTATTTAAATCCCTAACGGTGAAGAACGCAAGGGTTATGAAAATGCACGCAGCCTGAGCCCACCAACACTTTCAAATAATTAAAAAAAGGAACCAGATTTCAAGAATCGGAAACCCTGCGCGGATCGAATAAACCATCGCTTCTTCGTCTCGGTGGCCACAAAAGGAAACCAGGTAATCGAATCTATTCCTTAAAGAAGGGACCCCAACTCGACGAGTGCTCCTGCCTCGTAAATGAACCCCTTGGGTTGGGAATCTAGTCTTATTCAGAAATTACGAGGAAAAGTGGAGGGAAATAAAAAAAGAAAGAAAGAAGAAGAAGAAGACGACGACGAAGAAAGCGCGCACCGGAAAGACCATAATAGATTGGGTCATTTTAATTTGAACTTGCCTCCAGAAGTTTACAGGTAGTTCAACGGCTTTCTTTCTATTTTTTTTTTATTAAATCAATTCCTCCACGTGTTGGTCGGTGTTTGGTTTTGTGGTGCTAACTTTTTTAAAAGTATTTTTTATTTTAAAATATATTAAAATAATTATTTTTTATTTTTTAACATTGTTCTTTGAAACCATTAAAAAACACTAAAAATATAAATTTAATATTGCTCAAAGACAACACACGGAAACGAAAGACATCGTCCGACCATAGCACGAAGTCGCTCGATTTGCCTTCTCCAATTGACTTGTAAAGAAGGCTGAGCCCGCCTAGGTACTTCAATAAGACGTTACGGACAAAGAGTCAGAGACACGCTGGTTCCGTGACTTTTTTATTTTTTACTGTCTTATTTTAAAACATAATAACTAAAAGTATAAAAATACAATTTTTTTTAACATTTCTTTAACTTTCCAGAGTGTATGATCCTTTTTATAAAAACCGATTAAAGATATATTAGCCTTCACTTCGAGGAAGTACGAGGAGTGATGTTTTTTATTTTTTTAAAAAAATTGTCAATATGACTGTTTGTTTTGTTCTGTTGAATGCAACTTCAAGAAACAAAATTATAGTCAAAATAAACTGCATATACACCAATAGAGATTTCTTTTCTTTTAAATCAACTAAATCAAAGTCCGCATCCAACGATAAAGGAGATTCATGCCTAAATAAATCTGATCCAGTTAAAACAAGATAATTCACGTGTTTGAAAATATAGTTGAAATTGTATTCTTTTAAAATTTATTTTTTTATTAAAAATTAATTTTTTTATATTTTCAGATCATTTTAATGTGTTGATCTCAAAAATAATTTTTTAAAAATAAAAAATATTATAAAAAACACTTTAAACTATAACCATTACTACAATCTCAAATACATCAAATAAAAAGCGCTTTAATTATTTGATAATATAATGCGATATATGCAAGCAAATTAATCACCTCAAATAATAGAAAGCTTGGTGCGCAAGTAGAGAAGAGTTTGAACAAATTTACAAGCAAGCCCGCTACATTATATGTGTGTGTGCAAATTTTTGGGTTCAAGTTATTATTTTTTTACCTTCATTTTTTTTTTAATTTAAGCCCCAACAATAAATAGCATGAGAAATAACCTAGTCAATGGCAATATCATAATCACAGTTTGCACTATCATGGTTTTTTTTTCTTCCTTGGCGTGTCGTAGAGACATGTACAATTTCTCAGAGAAATTATTGTTTATCTGGCATGTTTTCACACATTGCCTCCAAGAACTTACCAGAGAAATTATAGATGTCAATGACACAGAGACATGCACAATTGCTTAGAGAAATCATTTGCTTACTTGAGCAAGTTTCCACATGGCCTCCAAGAACTTTCAAGAGGAATTATGGATGACAATCACACGAGTTGGGCCTCGAAGGAGCGAAGGATCGAAGGAGATGGATGTGCAATTCGCTATTGTTGTTGTCGGATATAAAAACAATACTCGGTTGATCCGGGAAAGAAAAGGTAAAACAAAAAATCACGGACACTTCCGTCGCGGTTCTAAATTTTAATTTTGTTCATCCGACGCTCCCATTACTTTGGAACGAGATGATGTCATAAAAGGGCACCTCATGGGACCAGTTTCACAGGTTATGTGTCTTCCACGGTGATGTAAGGAAACCGTTTATTTATTATGTGACCGTTTGATGAAAATAAATTATTATTAGCTGTAGATCCTATCAGTTCAAATAAAAAGAAAATAAACAAATGTATTTGATCTTAATTACGTGTTTAACATTGTTTTGGATTTTCTTGGTTTGAAAAAATAAATTTAAATTTTTTTATAAATTATAGTTTTTTTAATAAAGATTTTTTTAAAAATCTTTTAGTAAGATTTATACACAATTGTATTGTATATTAATTAATCAGATATTTTTAAATCAAAGACCAACGCAAACTACACCACATCACATTATAAAATCACGAAACCTAAATTAACTGCTTACTAGTATATGTGTGTTGAGAATAGGGACCGAGTACCTAACTTATATCAATCAAAACATGAAATTATAAACTTCGACCTATAATTTGTTGATTTTTTGACTCATATAAAATATTTTTTTTCTAATTAATTAAATACCAATTAAAATGGTGGATCCAAAAATGTCTCTTAATGGGATCATTTAATGTTCCTTATTACCATTTTAGAAATAGATAATTTCATATATTAAATCCTCTTTTGAGGATTTTGATATTAAACTAATTAAGAAAGTAAGCAAAATATACAAGATTACAAGTAAAATAGTGCTAATGATATTTACTCTTAGTGATCATTTTCTTTTAATAATTAGCATTAATTATAAAATAATTATCGTCACCGTTGGATAGTCTCTGTTCGCTTGTATTCCTTTAACAGGTGCGACTATTATTCATTAATTCACTATCAACAAAAGGAAAGGAAAAAAAAAACCAACAAACTAAGATTAGTTTCATACATAATTATTCGAAAAAAGTTGATGTATATAATATTATTGATGGGTCAATTTATTTTTGATGTCTTTGCTTAAAAGCTTATGATATCTTTAGTTTAGCTGCACGTTAAGTCTAAGTACATGAAATCCTGATGAGGTGTCGGATCTAATCTTTTTGGGTTCAACTATGTGCTAAGTCTAAATGCATATAAGTCTGGTAAAATGTCATACCTAATATTTTTGAGTTTAATTACATGTTGAGCTCAAATATATGTACATCTGATAAAATATGAAGCATAACACCTTTGAGTTCAGCTAGACGATAAGTCTAGGTGCATATAGGTCTGCAAGGTACTAGACCCAACACCCCTGAGTTCACCTATGTACTAAGCTCAAGTACACGTGGGTCTGACAAGACGTCATACTTAACATCCTTAAGTTCAGTTATGCATTGAGTTCAAGTACATGTGATTTTACTAAGATGCTAGACCCAAACATCATTGGGTTCAGTTACGCGTTGAGCCTAATTACATGTGGGTTTAACAATGTGCCAGACCAAACATCCTCAGGTTTCAGCTACACTCTGAGCCCAAATGCATGTGGGTCTGGAAATGTGTCAAATCCATCACCCTTGCAGGTGTCAGATTTTCTTTCACCAACCATCAGTTTCGTGAATTATAGAAAAAAGAATATTAAAATGAACTTGTGATAACCCATTATCCAAATACTAAAAAAATCTCATTTCTTAAAATGTAAATTTGAAAACTTGTCAAAGCCAAAAGAAGATATAAAAAAAAGCCTCAAGTGAGCCCAACAACCAACCCAGGCCAACAAATCAAACACATGACTTGGAACATGAGACTAAGATGATGCTATAAATAGGAAAGCTTAAAAAACACCAGTAAAAAAATATTAAAAAAACAAACAAAAGTTGACTTGGACTAATCTTTTAGATTTATGACCTAGGTCATGAGACTGATATGACCTCATCAAAAGCAAACTCGGAAAAACAAAATAGCCAGATTCTTAACCAAACAAACATCGAGGAATGAAATTGAGAAAACAAATCAATAAAAAAACAATGTAAAACAAAAAAATAGCAATTAAAAGAATTAGAACTAAATTCGACATAAAAATCAAATGAAATTAAATATTTAGGGATGGAATTGTAAAAAACCAATCCATTAAGAAAATGATTAAAAAATAGCAATTAAAAGAAGCATAACCAAATTTGACACAAAAATTAAATGAAAATAAATTCCTAGGGGTGGAATTGTAAAAAAACAAATCAATCAAGAAAATGATTAAAAACAAAACAAATAGCTATTAAAAGAATGAGAACCAAATTTGAAAACAAATTTTAAAAATCAAATGACTAGAGATGAAATAAAAAATAAAATCTAATTAGAAATGATCAATGTAAATAAAAAAAATTACAAATAAAAGAAAAGAGATTGAATCCGAAGAAAAAATAAATTGAAGGGCCAGTATGATTTTTGTATGGCTAACACACAATCCCAAAAAGAAAGAGAAGGAAAAAAAAAGCTATTTTTGGTCAAACCTCGTTGAACCACCTTACATACGTCATCTAGAAAGGAAGAGGACACCGAGACAAATAAAATGATGAATTGGAAGCGTCATTACAATCATCGGTGTCAACTGCACGTGCCACTCGAGGTCGATAAAGTGGCTAACACGTGATTTGCACACGTCTGATTTTATTTGTATAAAACCAAAAATGACACCAAGACCAATCAATAATAATAAACAAACCATGAGGAAATTATTATCAAACCCTTGAATCCAAGATTAAAAAATTAGAAAGATATGGGTAATGTTGTAATTCTAATATTTTAACAAAAATGAAAATATAAAAATACTATTTTGCAACACAATTACCAAAATAACCCTCCTTAATTCTAAAAAAACATTTATATAATGTGAAAAAGACCATCGTATCTCCAAAGCAAAGATAAGAGAAAATAACAAAAGAGAACTACACTATTTTAATTAACAGTAAACTTGTGTCCTGAAGAACAATAATATCACCATGAGTTTTACCTTTCTTATTAATTTTTATACAACTATTTTTTTAATATTGCAGCATGGTTGATTGGCTTCCCAACTCAATCATGCTGAGTTAACACAAAAATGCTATAATATAGAAAAATGGTAACATATTTTCTGGAAAAAGAAAAGAAGGAACGCAGAAGAACTTTTGAGAAATTCTGTGGATAAATGAAAATTTTTGGAGAAATACCAAAACTTCCTCCGGAAACAAACTTCAAAGAAAGGAATACTGTAACAAATGTGACAACATCGATTATTTGGTTAAAGTCACTGTCAGAAGAGAAAAAACATGTTTATTTTTATGTTTTAAAATTATTTTTAAAAAAAATTATTATTTTTTATTTTTTAATAATTTTAAATTATTTTAATGTGATGATATCCAAAACAAATTTAAAAAATAAAAAAATAATATTTTAATATATTTTAAAATAAAAACATTTTAAAAAATAATTATTAAGAGAATGGCAGGCCGGATTTCATGAACTCCAACAATTGTTTTGCCGTGCTATAAAACGAGGGGTAATCCATGCGTTGCTAAACAGCAATTGAAAGTGCAATCCTTATAATCACACGATCAAGTGGCAGATGCTCTAAGCAAATCTTCAAGTAGAGATCATTTTGAGTTCTTAAGAGGTTCAGACTCTTATATACAGAAGGCGTTCACTTGAAGGGACGGTTGAAATGCTACATCTTGAATTTGTTTGTGTATTTTTCGAGGACAGGAGTCTTGTAAGTTGTAACCACTGTCGTGTATAAAGTGCACTTGTCAAACACCGACAACCTTAATACAGTCATACGCAAATAATATTATTAACTCAAGCCTGCAAATATTTATTCCATTTCAATAACTGAAAGTAACATTCCATAGTGTGTTGATGTTTGTTATAACTCAATTTTTAATAATTTTATTTTAATTTTATGATAAAAAAAATGATAAAAAAAATAATCATGAAAAAAAATAAAAATCAAATAAATGAAGAATGAATTAAAATTTGGGTTAAGGGCAACATGATTGGAAGCTTAAAGATTTAATTAAATTTTTAACTTGTTTAATTAATCAAATCGAGGGTTTAATTGGAGAATTTATAAGTTTTGAGACTTAATTAAGCTTGGAATTAATTTAATTAATCTAATCAAGGGCTTAATTAGAGAATTGATAAGTTTTAGACTTAATTGGACTTGGATTTAATTAAATTAATGAAATCAGGGACTTAATTGAAAAATTATCAAAGTATAGGGCTGATTCTTGTCAAATTTGAAAGGAATTAAAACCCAAGGACCAATTTGTAAATGACGCTAAGATGCAGGGGTTCAATTACAATTTACCCAGGGACTTGATTGCACAATTTCAGAACTTAAGTGACCAGATTGAAAATGGCTGCTCCCATCACACAAACGGCGCCGTTTGTAGAATTTGTTAATCGCCTTCTTCGTCTTCCTCCTCAAGAGCCGTTGCTGGAGTAAAGGATGGAAGCCGTTTCCAAATGCTTGGCATTCTCTGGCTATAAAGCCAGAGAAGATGAGGAATCACAGGGGGGAAGAACGGGGGGAAAACTGAGAGGAGAAAAGAAAAAGAGAAGGAGTGGACGTGAGGTAGCCTCTGGTTTCTTCAAAAAGAAACAGAGGAGACGAACGAATAGGGGGGGGGGGGGAACAGAAAAAAGACGAAGAACAGGGACGAGAAAAGAGCAGAACTGAGGAGAGGAAGAAGAGAGGAAGGAGAAAAAAAAAACTAAAAAACAGAGAGCAGAGAGAGCACGAAAAACTGGAGAAGAAAACGTGAAACGGAGAGAAGCATTGGCCAGCTAACACACGAACACCAGCCTCGTCTCCGGTTGCACCATCCCCCCCTCCGAACAGACAAACACGGAAGACTAAAGGTGAACGAACACAGATGAAAAAAACAGAGGACCGAAACCAGTAGAGAGAGAAGAGAACGGACGGAGAGAGACAGTGAGAGAGTCAAGAGAGTCAAGAGAGCAGAGAGAACAGAACACAGCAAAGGGAACAGAAAAGAGGAATAGCACCGACCGCCCTCAACTTCGTCTTCACCTTCAGGAGCAGCGTCTTCATCTTCAGGAGCAGCAGACCACTGGTAAGTCTTCTCTTCTCTCCTTTGCACTTTAATTCACTGCTACAGTAGCAGTGAATTATAATTCACTTGCTACTGTAGCAAGTGAATTGTAATTCATTGGGCAGGCGTGGGTAACGCACGCCTGCCACCCAGCAGGGTCACTGGTCTAGACCAGTGACCCAACCGAGTCAGCTGAGCCCAGCCCTCCAAAAAAATAAAAAGTAAATAAAAAAATAAAAAATAGAAAGTGTAGAAATAAAAATTTTATACGTCTTAGAAAAAAAAATATTTTTGTCAATTTATTCACTTATATCAGGATCATGAATAAAAAAGGAAAAAGAAAAGAAAATATATTAATTTTTTGGTAGCTATGAATTTTTACCAACGCCAAAGTTGGAATTATTTGTAATAGAATTTTTACCAACGCCAGAGTTGGAATTATTCGGGGTGGAATATTCACTGGCGCCAGAGTCAGGAATATTATAAACAAATCATCGTAGCATAATGAATAAATGTTTAGCAATTTAAGATAAAATCAGCAATGCAGTCTGCCTCAGGCAGAACGTTTAAGGGGTGATAATATCTTCCATTTTACGTAACCAGTCCCAAACCATAAAATTTCTGTTGACCAGTTAAGGTTCCTACTGACCATAATACTAGGTGGCGACTCCTTAAACAATACATTTTTCCCTTTAAAGAACCAGATGCCAAAAATCTGTTCTTTTTCCATAATCTAGAATTAATTTTAGAACCGCCGCGATGTCGGGTGCGACAATGTTTATATGAGTTGATTATCATGTTTCCTTCTTCATTTTCATGCACATCATACGCATAATTTTTCCTAAAACAATTGACCTGCAAGTAAAAAAAGATAAAAACCAACACAAACATAATAATAAGTTACGCAAATGTAAATGCACTCAAAGTTTAAAAGCATTCTGTCTTCCACAGAGCGACAAGATTCAGAAACAGAATGGAAAATTCATTATTTGGGATGTTATGTTTCATCACATGGTATGAATCGAGATGGAATCAGGGGAAAGACATGAAAAATAGCATCGATTCGGGCAGCACACAACCGACATCTTGATTCCAGATCCTCTGCGAATCTCCTGCATGATCATAAGCACCGTTATTAATTAGGAAACCCTTAAACAGATTTTAATTTCACAAGCAAAACGAAGGAAAGATGGAAGCATGAAAAAAGATTTACGCTTTGACTCACGTTAAGTAATGTAGCATATCATTCACTAAAATTTGTTACAATAAAAGAAGTTTAGTTTTGATCTTCATGATCTATTAATTTGGGTTATTTAAGTTTAAGGGCTTTTTCAAATAGTAAAGGATACAACAAAATTAATTTACAAATTGATTTTAATACAAGGTAGGGATTCTTAGTACAGGTAGAAAAAAGACAGCAGTTGGGATTGACCCGTAACGGTTTAGTTTTTAAAGTTTTAATATTATATCAAAAAATTATTTTAATTAAAAAATTTAAGTTAGGAGACAAGATTTCAAGAATATTTTTATATTAAATTTCTAACAAAGTTGGACTTGATGCATGGTATTTAATGTCAGATAACTATCACTCCGAGTTGTGTTACTCAACATATAAAACCCATCATTATGTTCCCTGAAATTTTTTGAAAATTTAGGATTAAGTTGTTTTGGTATGGTTAATTGCAATGAATGATAAGTGAAGAAATTTATAATATGGACAAAACCGTATAGCTTCAAGTAACAGCAGGAAAGCCTATTGTTTTCTAGAAAAAAAATATACATCTTGAAGGAATGACAAATGGAGGACAACTCTAATACGGAGGAGCATAATTCATACATCGGTGACAATATTACAAAGTCAAAAACTCAAGAACAAGAAGAAGATTAAGAGGAAGATATACTTTTATTAAGTATATCTTTTTAAGCTCCTCTTAGTCATTCTCTCTCTATCTATAATGTTGAATTGTCATTCTCTCTTTTTTTGTACTTATCTATAATGTTGAATTGCAAGCTTTTTATAGGTATAAAGTCCTTGACAATTAAAAAATTAAACTAATATAAGAAAATCCTAATTTGAAGAGAAAAAGTATTCTGCCAGCTGAACCGGTCAACCGATTCAACTTATTCTAGCCAGTCAACCGATTCTCAACCTGTAGACCGATTCCTCTGTTTTTTAGAATCAAAATCTGGTTTACTTTCAACATGATCAATTGTTAAAAACAACCATTTTGCTCTAATACGATATCAAAAATTAAGGATCTAGAATAAAAAAAAAATGAGAACAAAGAAGATATAACATGTTTATTAATCTAGATTTTAGAATTCAAAATCAACAATTCAATAGTTAGGATTTTATACGTTGATACAAAACTGAACATATTAAAAACCAATTACCTAGCATGAATAGAAATTCTAGCCGAAAATCAACGTTTATATTCAAAGAACATGACCTGGGAGGATTTGAATCCAACTTGATAAACCAAGAGTGGACTAAGATTCGTTGGACAAAAATGAATTAGCTTGTCAAGATCAAGAATGAGAGACACGGAATGGGACCTGGAATGTTGATCCAAAGTCACCAAGATACAAAATATGAGAGGAGGTTCTACGGATTCGGAAGGTCTACAGTATATAGTTGGGAGATTGGTTCTGAGCATTAAATTCGTTTTTTTATGATCTTCACAGATTGAAGACTACAGTTTCTCTCACTCTGCAATTTACTGCTAAACAATTTTGAACTTAAATCACCACTAAAAACATTTAAATATACTTGCATGCATGAATGACATCACGCAAGTTCAACTTTTGGAATAAAATGCACGCATGATATTAGTTTTAAGCGAGAAAAACAATGGATGGTACCTTTCAAGCTTGTCATTCTGTCAAGATTTTGCATAAAACTTCAATCTGCTTAACCGACATCTTAGAACGATGTTTCAATTCAACGATGCCATCCTCGGATGGAATCCTATCATCCGAATTGGCATTTGGAGAAAACATAGCACATTGTGCAATTTCTAGCTGGTTAGATCCCGCCTGTAAGAGAGATCATAGCATTATCCATAAGTACAAGAAATTAAAAGAAGTTGGAACTAAATTCAATAATATACATATATCCTAACATAGATGGTAATAAACAATGAGTTTTGTCTAAATTCTCACTGACCAGTAAGTTCATCTTTTGAGATTTTGTTTTATTTCGTTTTCCTTTATAGTTATTAAAATACCCTTTAAATAAGAAATTATCCCTTTATAATTGGTCAAATCTTTTTTTTTATAAGAAAACTCATTAGATTTGGCTCAGTTCTCCATCTCCTGCCTTTTTTTAAGCAGATTCTTTGACTCTTTTTGTACAGTTTTCCTCACTGTTAAAAAAAAATTAACTTGAGAAAATTAACATATAACTAAAAAATTGATGGGAATTTCCTGTTGAATAGCTATTATACCAATGGTTTAAAACACTAAACACTAAGTATTTAACCTTTCAGGCTTTTCTTATTTTCTTCCCAGATTTGATATCAATTGCTGAAAACTCTAATACCAATTATTAAAAACATTATGCACACAAACATTTAATCTCCCAATCTTTTATTAATTGGTTTAACACTTTTTAAATTCTGAATACATAGACCGATTACAGCATTTAGCTATCATAATCTAATAAAAATTATAACAGACTAGTTCAACAAGGATTATAGATACAAATTCTTTTTGATCATTTTTTATCAAAAATTCCTGCTTAGACTAAAATTTCAACTAATATCTAACATATTCATCATGCATGCTTTGACAATTTGTTTTATATATATTTTTATCGTAGCTCAAGAACTCTATGTGCTTCAATTTAGCATAACGCCCTAAAAAATAAATTCAAAATGCCGTAATGTTACAATTATAACCAATGGAAGTAAAAAAAAAAAAAAAACCAATAAAAATCGTTCATAAATCCTCAATTAACTAAATATCGCAAATCAATTACAAATCTTACAACATGATCATACAAGGAATTATCGGAAGTGATTTATTATGATTAATATAAAGGATTAAATACTTGGTCATGATATTAGTCAAATCACCTTTTTTATAAGGTAATCATCCCACTTTCATCGAATTTGTAAAGAATTAATATTCCAAATCAATGACAGTACAACACCAATGTGAAAAGGCTCTTCTACATTATCAACGCAAGCTTTTTTTCTAGCTTCTTAAAAGAAGCACGGAATGGGAGAGTGTTTTCACATGATAAATCAATGGTTATTGAATTCAAATAAATGATTTATAATCCTAAAAATAATTAACTTGTCAATCTTAATATGTTTGGAAAACAACCGACTTTCTATTATGTATCAAAAAACCATCTCAATCTAAAGACTTAAATTATTAGGTGAGGTTTCAAGATATGATTTATATTGTTTTCTAACACACCCCCTCAAATGAAAGCCTTTTGGGCTTAAAACTTACACAAACTCACATTACTTTGTATTTAATTTTTATCAAATAGAATGGGGGTGGTGAGATTCGAACTCATGACTACTTGGTAAACAAGGTTTTAATACCATGTTAAAGAATCATTTCAATCTAAAGGATTAAGCTATTACATAAAGTCCCAAAATATGATTTATGTTATTTTCTAACACTATGCACCAACGAAAATCCTTCCACTGTACAAAAATAGTCCATTATATCTTCAAAACCAGTAAGCATCTTAATTATAACTAGATTACGAGGAAGATAAAGCAAGTCCTAAAGCACATTTTCACCACAATTAAACTTCATCTTTCTAAAATTCCATTTACTCGACATATTCTAAAGCACATTGTTCTCTATTTAACAAAACAAGTAGAGAAATTAAAAGGAAGACGGAGAGAAACTCACCATGAGGTATTGGACTAATGGCTCTTGCAACAACGCACCTACACAGTTTTCATGTGCAGTGATTATTTTGTTCTGCGAATCACAGAAGTCAGCTTTCTGCTGTTTGATCTCAAGCTGCTTTCCTTGCAGCATCTGAAGAATGGAACCATTTTCCTCCTCGTTCTCCTCAATTTCCTCACCAATAGCACGTACGGAATGCTGAATCATCTTCGTTTTCTGTCAAATCAAAGACAGTATCATGAAAGCAAGGAGAGGGGAAAAAAAGGAGAAAAAATGAGGCGCTTTTGCTCCTCAATCAAGAGCTTTGATTAATATGAATATTTGTTGTTTACCTTTGCATATTTCGTACACTCTCTGTTTTTTCTCTTTTTCACTTTCTGATCTGGAAAACGATTTGAGTAAGAAACAGAAAAGAAGAACAAAGACACACAAATAATAATAACAGTAACAATAATAATAGATAGATGCATGAGAGGAACTTGAACGAACAGAGCATCAAGACAATATATGAGGAACTTGAATGCCATGGACTTCAATAGCTACCATCAAAAAGCCACAGAGAAACAAAACTAATCTCAACGCATAAAAGAGTGACGGGATTGAATCCCTTGAAAATTGACTAGAATATTCATAAAAATAAATAAACAAATAAATAGCGTAAGACATTAAGCATAATAATGCAATTATCCACCTCTCAACCAATAGGCTTTCAGGTGGACTAATTATACCAACCTCCCATCAAGGAGAAGGCTGGGGGTTCAAATCCCTTCAAGGGATTCAACCTCTATTTGCCCATAAAGAAGGAGGCCAAGTTAATTCTTCAATCTTACAATAGTGATCAGCTTAATCCATGTTGTAATTGTACAGACCCAACATCCTTTTTTTGTCAGCCAACTACTAACTTGTATTTCTATGGAAAGAGAAAGAAGAATTGAATGATGTTTTACTACGTTAATCGTATTTCCATATTTGATCAATCGCCAAGTTTTATCTTCACATCAAACTCTTCAATTGTAATAAAAATTTAGGACCTTCTCCCGGAAAAAGAGAGAGAGAGAGAGAGAGAGAAGAATCTAATTAAGACAAACCCTTCGATCCTCTTTGCACTAAAAATATCACTTTGCTACGAAGAGATAGGTAAGAACTAGGGCATAAAGTTGGGAATAATCTCAATAAACCAGACGTAGTTTGAAATTGTAGGCTGAAGTTGAGCTTGAAATATCTCAGATCTGGACTGAACAAGAAACAACATACACGTACCGGAAAAAAAAAAATGGAGAAAATAAGCAACAATATTAATCTTCAATATACTTACTATTAGCATCCTTCAAGTTCGCAGACAAAGTTTTACGGTCCATCGACGATCAGTTGATGAAGAAACAGGGAGATTTGTAGCAGTAAAGGGCAAGTCTTGTGAAAGAAATATCATTTTCGAGAATCTGAAATTTATATAAATGTACTGATGTCTGATCGCGCGAAACCTTCGTTATCCTGCGCGATTGCTAGAGAGCGAAAGGAGCCAGATAGATATACTTCTGCAGTCAAGTTTCCCCTTTTGGCTTTACCGTTGAACACGACCACTATACGTCTTGTTCGGCTTTTGACTGTTGAGGATCAAAGTAAGCCACCACTCATCGTTAAGTTAATAATTTGTACGGAGAAAGATAATTCTATTTATAGGTCGAAATTGCACTTTTCAAAAATATGTGATGATACGGGATTTTCAGGAGAAAATGTGTTTTTTTTAAAAAAAAAAATTATGATGTTTTTATTTTTTCTATTTAGTTTATAATTTTCTATTTATAGGTCGAGATTTGATTTGAATTGAATAAATAATTGAGTTTTTTTTTTAAAAAAAATAGAATTTAGGTGAATTTTAATATCGTGAAGCCATCCATATTCGAGTCTGGTATATTTTTTCCAATCTCTTTCTCTTAGCTTTTAGCTGTTGCCGGACTCTATCTGCTTTTATTGGTCCACGTTGCAACTCTAGTCAATTAATCAGACCAGGCGCTGATAAAATGATAGCGTCACTTCGTTAAAGATTATTAATATAGCACACTTGAATGGACATGATAACATGGCTGCAGAGTAACCCTCTTATGCCCTTTAGGGCATTTACTTGATAAAGCCACGACCCACCATAGATTTTGGTTGACAAAAAAATCTCTCCCAGTCGACTTCTTCTTCTTCTTCTTCTTCTTCTATTGAGAATATTTATTTTCATGTTTTTTTTTTGGAAAATTCTAGAAGTTTTTTTTATATATATATTTTCAGATTATTTTGATATACTAATATTAAAAAATAAAATTTTTTTAATATATTTTTAAATAAAAAACACTTTAAAATATACAGTATCTAAGTATCAAAAGACACGGGTTGGATTTCTTTCTGGAAAATTGTAAACAATTTGGCCCCCACTTTTCATTGCGTGTGTAGAATAATTAGAGTTTGTTTGACTCCTTGAATTTGTTTACTGCTTTGCTTTGCTTTGCTTTAAAGAAGAACATTAAGATATATTTGATTAAAATTTTAAAAAATAGAATAAATGTGATTTTTATGATAAAAGAGTATTTTAAAAAACAGTTTAAAAGTATATTAGTTTTTCATTTCAAAAGCCAGAAAGTGATGCTTATAGATGAGTGTTTAATTATTTTACTAATAGTATATCATAACAATTCATTAAAAATAATCCGATAAAGTTTAATTTTACAACACAATACAGCACAACAAAAGTCAAATAAACTCTAAATGGTAATGCACGTAGAAGTTTACTAGTTAGTTATCAAAGCATTTAGCGTGGACGTACTTATATCCCTCAAATGATTTTGGGGCAATTTCATAGTAAATTTATTAAATTGGGTTTGCCCCGAGGTATAGATTAAAGTTCAATATAAAATAATGTTGTTTTTTAAAAAGTAAAAAAAAAAATAATTTAAAGATTTTTTTAAAAAATAAAACTGAATTTTAACTTAATAGACCGAGTTAACTTCAAGTCGGGTTAGACAGAATTAATTTAAAGATTTTTCTAAAATAATGCAGCGCCTGGAACTCTTCTAATTTCTCTGTTTCTAATACGATATATTCCTTATCTCCTACATAGTAGAACTTTATCTTACAGACCAGAAATGTTAAAGAATAATATAAATCATATCATAGGACCTCACCCAATAGCTTAAGCTATTAGGTTGAGATGGTTCTTTGACATGGTATCAGAGCCTTGATGACCAAGCGGTTACGAGTTCGAATCTCACAATCCCTATTTATTTGATAAAAATTGAGCACAAGGTAATGTGGACCTGTGTAAGTTTCAAGCCCAAATGGCTTTCACTTGAGGGGGTGTGTTAGATAATAATATAAATCATATCATGGGACCTCACCTAATAGCTTAAGTTATTGGATTGAGATGGTTCTTTCATTAAAAATAATCCGATAAGTTTAATTTTACAACACAACACACCACAACAAAAGTCAAATAAACTCTAAATGGTAATGCACGTTGCAGTTTACTAGTTAGTTATCAAAGCATTTCGCTACCAGAAAATTAATAAATATAAATAGAAATATCGACGAAATATTTTTGTCGGTAAATTTCCGAGGGATTTTACCGACGAAAATATTCCCTCGGTATATACCGACGGAATTACCGTGGGAAAATTTTTTTAAAACAAAGCAAAAAAAAAGATGACGTGTCATTTTTACCAACGGAAATACCAACGGAATTTTTCGTTGGTAAAATCCCTCGGTAATTCCGTCGGTAAACTGTGAACACTGTTCATCATATCAATTACAAAGGGAATCACCGACAAAATTTTCCGTCAGTATTTTCCAAAGAGTGTTATTTGGCGGTTTTCTGAAAAATTTCAATTAATTTAAAATTTTCATTTAAATATTACAGACAGAATCACTGACGGATTGAAAAACCGTCGGTAATTGTTGGCGGTTTCTGAAAAAATTTTACGAAATTAAAAATTTAAATTAAATATTACCGATGGAATTGCCGACGGAATAATTAAAAAATATTAATATTCAATTATCCGTCGGTAACGCTTCCCAATAAAAAGCCTGAATCCCCTTATTTCACAAGAGATAGACTCATTTCTTCTCCTTATTATTCTTCTTCTTCTTGCTCTTCTACTTCTTCTTCTTCTTCTTCTTCTTCTTCTTCCCTATATGTAAAAAACATCAATATATATTTCTTTCTCTTCTTTTCTCTCCTCATCTCCTTCTCTTTTCCTCCAAGCTTGGGTATGTCTTCTTCTTCTTCTTTCTTCTTTTATCCTCTTAGTTTTTTTTAATTAATATGCTTAACGAAATTTTTTCTTTCTCCTTAGCTTCACTTGCAACTACATTAAGGTAAGATTTTTCTTTTTTCTTCTTTTTTCATGATTTTTTTCACTATATTTGTTTTTTATTTTATTTTTAATTGTTTTTGTTCTTAATAATTGTATAAATGTTGTTGTGAGATTTTTTTTCATATGAGATCAATTTTTAGTTGATTTATTTATAGGATTTTTAAATTTTTAGCAATTGCAACTTTATTTTTTTTCATATGAATTTTTTTAGTTGAATTTATTTATTTATATTTATTTTTTGCAAATTTGTTTTAGTTGATTTTCTTATTCTTTTTTCCAAGCATTTTTTAGTATATATTATACAGTGTTAATTTATGCTAATTTAATTATTTTATAATTTTATAAAATGAATTTTTTAAAATGTTTTTAAATAATTACAGACGGAATTACCGACGAAAATTCCATCGGTAATTCCGTCGGTAAATCCATCAATAATAAAAAAATATTATTACTGAGGGATATACCGACGAAATGGAGCGGATAAATTTATTTTTTTATTGCCAACGGATTTACCGACGGAAAAAAAATTATCGACGAAAGATTCACCGACGGAGCATTTCCTTCGGTGATTCCGTCGGTAAATTAATTACCGATGGAATATGTGTCTTACGCCGACGGAAAAATTATGTCGGTAAAACTGTTAAATCTTGTAGTGTTTAGCGTGGACGTACTTATATCCCTCAAATGATTTTGGGGCAATTTCATAGTAAATTTATTAAATTCGGTTTGCCCCAAGGTACAGAATAAAGTTCAATCTAAAATAATGTTGTTTTTTAAAAAGTAAAAAAAAATTAATTTAAAGATTTTTTTTAAAAATAAAACTGAATTTTAACTTAATAGACCGAGTTAAACCGAGTTAACTTCAAGTCGGGTTAAACATAATTAATTTAAAGATTTTTCTAAAATAATGTAGCGCCTAGAACTCTTCTAATTTCTCTCTTTCTAATATGATATATTCCTCATCTCCTATATACTAGAACTTTATCTTGCAGACCAGGAATGTCAGAGAATAATATAAATCATATCATGGGACCTCGCCCAATAGCTTAAGCTATTGCGTTGAGATGGTTCTTTGACATGGTATCAGAGCATTGATGACCAAGCGGTCACGAGTTCGAATCTCACAATCCCTATTTATTTGATAAAAATTAAACACAAGGTAATGTGGACCTGTGTAAGTTTCAAGCTCAAAGAGCTTTCATTTAAGGGGATGTGTTAGATAATAATATAAATCATATTATGAACCTCATCTAATAGCTTAAGTTATTGAATTGAGATAGTTTTTTAATTTATCAAGGAATACAATTAAACAAGGCACAAAGATTTGGAGGATGACTGACCGTAAGGTTTGAGTGAGCAAGGCGTCTTTGGCATGATCATTCTCTGCTCTTGCTTTGACTATTTGAAACATTAGATCAAGCCTGAGTTGATTTTCAGAGCTCTGCTTGGAGATTACGTTAGTTTCCTCTCTCAGTTTGGCAGCCTCTTCGCTTATTTCTTGAAATCTTTTCCTGATTTCCTTCTGTCCCTCTCTTATGCGTTTTTGTCCCTCGCTGATCTCAACCATGTCAGCTCTTATCCTTTTGACGCTCCTGCTTAATTTCCTGTCATTATTTTCTCGTTTCTGTTTCAAGTAATCTTTAGATTGTTAGAAATTAAAACAAAAGGGAAAAAGAAAATGACAGTCACAATTTGAGACGTACAATCTAATTCTAAAACACACAAGTCCAAAAACAATAAAATGAAGAAGGGCATGCACTTCTAAATTATATATACCTGCGGAAGTTTTCTTCGAGTTGCTCCGAGAGAAGTCCTCTCGCCAACTAATTTTGTATAAATGCAGCTCTTCATGATCAACCTGCATATGCATGAGAGTTTTGCTACGGTGATGGTGATAACCTCGCGAGCTAAGTGTTCATTTAGATCGCAAAATATATAAATAAACCTGTGAAGGAAACGTAGGTCGGTCCGTGGATAATCGAAAGCAAGTTTGCCACTCTTTTCCTCTGGGCCCCTCGCTATAGTGGTTGGCATTAAAAAAAGAATAAGACAATATTATTGTGTCTTATCTTTGATCGTGCGATACCACCCGAAGGATGCTGCCCGATCTCAAGCTTTCGCACGATGATGGCCTTGTGAAGAGCGAAACCGAACTTTGCTTTGACATCTGTACTTGTGATGCAGTTAAGTCTGACTTAGTTGGGAATCCATATAATTTAAGGATTTGGAAATTGCAAGTCATCTGTATTCGTTCTTCTCGGAAGCATTAATTGTGATATCTCCGCCAGTTAGATTTGCAAATATTAGGACGTAACCCATGCATCCTCTTAAACATTGATCACACCTGAGACAGCCGAGGGAGAGAGAAGTTGAAACTCCACCATGAAAGGTGGTGTCTGGTCAGCGGAGGAACCCGCATGAAAGGCACGGGCTCTTCCCATTTTCTAGTGCATTCGTTACATTCACCAACTAATTTTTATTTTTAAATATCTTTTATATATGTTAAAATACTTAATTACCCTTGAGTGTATTTGATAATTATATAAAAAAAAAACTCATAATAAAATGATAAAAACACCTTGAAAGTAAGTTCAAGGAAATAAAATGTAAAGAGTAATTAAGTAATTATATTGTGAAAAAAAAAAGTCAAAAACACTTCTTGCCTCCAATACATTTTTTTATTTAAAGGGTAAATTAATAACCGTAAAAATATATATATATATATATATAAACCAATTTATCCTTATTTAATTTGATAATACAAATTAAACTCCATGAAAATAAAAATTGCCCCTTAATTTGTTATTCGTTTACTTGCATTTTGATTGTCAAAAAAACATCTTTACACGCTACAATGAATCTTGCTCCACAATGCATTCTTAGTTTTATTTATTTTTATATAGTTAAAGCATCATTTTTTTATACTCACTCTTCTAGAAGAACCTCTGTCGCATTTATGATGATACCAAACCTAAAAATATATGCTCAAATAGGATAATTGGATTTTTATATATTAGTTTTTCAAAAAGCTAGAGGCAAAAACTTGAGACATATCATATACAATATTATTCAATGCGAGTAACATAAATCAATCAAAACCCTTAAGTTCATTCAATAGATCAACAAATTAAGTGCTTTCGCTTGCTAATTCTTTGAACTAAGCCATCACAAAGGAAAAGGAGAAGGAATCAAGACATCTACCGTCACTTGCACCTCTATTAGATCCTTTCCGGAGAAAGAAATCAAATCATATGCGAAGAAAAGGTGGAATACTTTTGGCCATGTTGAGGGAAATAGCCATTCATTTGTAGGGTTTTTTTTTTTAAAGAATAGTAGACCGATAAAAGAAACATTAGAAGATATGATGAAAATATATAAAAAAAAGATAAAAAAAAATCTCAAGTGAACTTAATAACCAACCCAAGTCACCAAATCAAATACATTATCTAGGACATTTAATTAGGATGACCCTATAAATAGAAAACCGAAAACAATTATGGCAAAAGAATATTTGAAAAAAATGATTATAAAATATTAAAATCGACTTAGGCTAATCTTTTAGATCTCTGACCCGAGTCATGAAACTCAGGTGACCCCATTAGAAGTAAACCCGAAAAAACTAAGAAGCAAGATTCTTAATCAAACAAATATTAAATGATGGAATTGAGAAGGAAAAAAAATCAATAAAAAAACAATGCAAAACAAAACAAATAATAATTAAAAGAATTACACAAGACTAAATTTGACATAAAAAATAAATTAAATTTAATATTTATGGATGAAATTGAAAAAAAAATCAATTAAGAAAATGATTAAAAAAATAACAATTAAAAGAATTGGGATCAAATTTGACATAAAAATTAAATAAAAATAAATCCTTAAGGATGGAATTCAAAAGAAACCAATCAAGAAAATGATTAAAAAATTAAAAATTAAAAAAATTAGGACCAAATTTGATAAAAAAAATAGAAAAATCAAACCACCAGAAATGAAATCAAAAATAAAATCCAATTAAAAATAATCATTGTTAATAAAAAAAAATTAATTAAGAGAAGAAGGAATGAATTAAAAGAAAAAAAAGTTAAATGGCAAGTATAATGTTTTACATGGCCTTACATGGCCAACACGTAATCCGAAGAAAAAAAAGAAGGAAAAGAAAGAAAGAAAAAATAAAAGTGAATTGGCATCAAATCATACCCAACTACCATACATGTGCTATCCAGGAAAGAAAAGGATGATAAGACGGATCAAATGATGTGGTGTAATCGTGATCAAAACGAAGGTGGCGGAGCAGTTGACTCGTGTGAGACATGCATCGACAACTTTCTCTCTCTCTCTCTTATTTGTACAAAAACAAAAATGCCCATAATACTAAACAATAATAACAAAAAAACCATTATGAAATTACAACCAAAGCCTTGAAGCCAAGGCTAAAAAATTTAAATGTCAAGGGTAATAGAATAATCACTCTGTTTACTAATTTGTAAAAAAACAAAAATATCCCTATGACTAAACAACAAGAATAACAATAAAAAACTATTATGAAACTACAATCAAACCCATGAAGTAAGGCTAACAAATCCTATTCGTAAGGGTAATAGAATAAGTCAACTATTAATTAAAATAATAAAATTTACTATAAAACTTCTGGATCAAAGGTTATTATTGTTAACTTTTTAAAAGCAATATAATAATTGTTTTGTTATAAAAAATAAAAAAAAAACATTCTTGCCCCCAAACAAGTAAAGAATGAAAATTATATACGTGTAAAGATTATTTTACACCTCAACCAAAGCTTATAAATAAAAAAATGAAGAGTAAAATGATAATTTATAACTTAAAATACATTTTAATATTTTAATATGAATTGAACTACTTTAAAACAGTAAAACATTCACATAGTTTTTTAGCTGATGGTTTTCTCGAAGGCCTTTTTTTTTCGCGTTGAAACCGGCTTCGGCAGCCCAAGGCTTCGGTCAATATTCCCATCGCTTACAGCCATGCAGCCCACGATTCTTTGTTCTACTTTTCTCTTAAAAAAATGACCAAGCGTGAGCGTCATGACCTCCGTTAGTAAATAAATAAAGAACCGAAGAGAAGAAAAGGATAAACTCGCTATGACGTTGTTAATTGTTTTTTTTTTTTTTTGGTAAAGTTCAAATTCGAAATTTGTTCATTATCAAATAAAAAAAGAAATTCTTAATTTCTTCTCATCATAAACAAAAAAATATATCAATTTGTTTCTTGTAATAATTCCAATCACCGAAACCTCATGTATTGTTTTTCTAAATGTTAATTTTTAACCTCTTCAATTTTATTTTTATTTTTATTTTCACATTTTCCTCCATAAAAAAGTTGATTGTAGGAATGCATGTGAGCCAGCTAATCTTTTTTCTTCTGGCATAAGCATAATTCAATATTATATATTAACACTTTATTAAACATTAACTTTTTAATTATGAGTTAATTTCTTTAACGCCTTCCATTTGGGTACGTACATGAAGTTGGAGAAAGGTCCATTACGTCCATGTACTTTTTTATAGCAAATTCTTTTAAACTTGAATTTGTTTGGAAGGGTTACATTATTTTTTAAATAATTTTTTATATATTAAAATAATATTTTTTTATTTTTAAATTTTTTTTACCACCACATCAAAATAATTCAAAATATATAATTTTTTTTATCACCACTTCAAAATAATTTAAAATATATAATTTTTATAATTTATTTTTTAATCATTACATCAAAACAATTCAAAATATATAAACTTTTTTTTTAATTTTTACAAAAATAAAATAAAATTTTTTAAAACATGATTTCCACTATAAAACAATAATTTTTTTTTAATAATCGAGATAATATGTATTAATATAAAGACAAGAGTCATTGTGATAATTGCGATAATAAAACTAGAAAGAAATATTTCAGTACAAAGTAAACAAACAATAACGTAAATATCATTAAACTGTAGCATTAATATCGTCCTCATGGTTTGAATACATCACAACTACAACTCAAAAGAAACATGGGGATAGCACTTTATTAAACATGGTTTGTATACAACTCCTTGTTCTTCTTGTTTCTCCTCGGAAGGAAAAATATTTCAGTACAAAGTAAACAAACAATAACGTAAATATCATTAAACTGTAGCATTAATATCGTCCTCATGGTTTGAATATATCACAACTACAACTCAAAAGAAACATGAGGATAGCACTTTATTTAACATGGTTTGTATACAACTCATTGTTCTTCTTGTTTCTCCTCGGAAGGATTGCTTTTGCTCAAGTTCCGTTTTCCCATCAAATCCCTAAAAACAAATTACGAGACCGTCAGTAAACCCTATCACATGCATAAAACCACTAAGAAAAGAAAATTAACGTGCAGATAACTGCAGCGCCTGGAACTCTTCTAATTTCTCTGTTTCTAATACGATATATTCCTCATCTCCTACATAGTAGAACTTTATCTTGCAGACCAGGAAAACAATTAAACACAAGGCACAAAGATGTGGAGGATGACTGACCGTAAGGTTTGAGTGAGCAAGGCGTCTTTGGCATGATCATTCTCTGCTCTTGCTTTGACTATTTGAAACATTAGATCAAGCCTGAGTTGATTTTCAGAGCTCTGCTTGGAGATTACGTTAGTTTCCTCTCTCAGTTTGGCAGCCTCTTCGCTTATTTCTTGAAATCTTTTCCTGATTTCCTTCTGTCCCTCTCTTATGCGTTTTTGTCCCTCGCTGATCTCAACCATGTCAGCTCTTATCCTTTTGACGCTCCTGCTTAATTTCCTGTCATTATTTTCTCGTTTCTGTTTCAAGTAATCTTTAGATTGTTAGAAATTAAAACAAAAGGGAAAAAGAAAATGACAGTCACAATTTGAGACGTACAATCTAATTCTAAAACACACAAGTCCAAAAACAATAAAATGAAGAAGGGCATGCACTTCTAAATTATATATACCTGCGGAAGTTTTCTTCGAGTTGCTCCGAGAGAAGTCCTCTCGCCAACTAATTTTGTATAAATGCAGCTCTTCATGATCAACCTGCATATGCATGAGAGTTTTGCTACGGTGATGGTGATAACCTCGCGAGCAAAGTGTTCATTTAGATAGCAAAATATATAAATAAACCTGTGAAGGAAACGTAGGTCGGTCCGTGGACAATCGAAAGCAAGTTGGCCACTCTTTTCCTCTGGGCCCCTCGCTATAATGGTTGGCATTAAAAAAAGCAGAAGACAAATAGTATTGTGTCTTATCTTTGATCGTGCGATATCACGCGAAGGATGCTGCCCGATCTCAAGCTTTCGCACGATGATGCCCTTGTGAAGAGCGAAACCGAACTTTGTTTTGACATCTGTACTTGTGATGCAGTTAAGTCTAACTTAGTTGGGAATCCATATATTTAAGGATTTGGAAAATGCTAGTCATCTGCATTCGTTCTTCTCGGAGCATTATTGTGATATCTCCGCCAGTTAGATTTGCAAATATTATGAGGTAACCCATGCATCCTCTTAAACTTCGATCACACCTGAGACAGACGAGAGAGAGAAGTTGATATTCAAAAGGAAAAATTTTCAACAAAAAAAAGAGAGAGGTGGCAGCCGTTCGAAGCAACTAGACTTTTTTGGACTTGCAACTTTCCTCGAAACTGCCGTCCCACTCCTCCTCTCATTATATACTATTAATAATAATAATAATAATAAAAGACACATTGATGTCAATTTTTTTACAATCGGATTTTGAGCGGTTCCTGAAACTTCGTTCTTTTAATGGGAACTTGATGTTTTCCAAACTACCGACATCGCACGATGTCGCTCTATGGCAGCAAGTCAAATAAATAAATCGTGAGATCACTTAAAGAAAAAAAACACTGCGCCCACGCACAACATCACACTGCCAGAAATCGTTCGACTAGGCCTGATTCCTCGCACGACTCAAGATTAGGTCGCGTGATTTTTCACGTTCTCGCTCGACTCAGACATTTCGATAATTATAACTTAATTCCTCCTGTGATTTATTAAAACTAATTAATTAATTGATCGTCTTATCATCAAAATCTTTAAATAATCCACCTAATTAAAATGTTGACCATCTTCAATTTCTTAAATTTTCATTTAAAATATATAGTTATTTTCTCATGCTATCCAAAAATAAAATAAATCGAGAAAGATCGAAGGATTGTCTTCATAACAGATTTAAAAATATATAAAGATTACCAGATATAGTTTATGAAATTACTAGAACTAATTAATAATTTTGTTTAAAGATTGCCAACAAGTCATGGCTGATTCCTATATTCCGTGCACGACAAACAATCAAGGACCCACTTCTTCGATTTCTTCCACGCATTTCTTGGTTCGCACCACGACGATGTTGTCTTCCATGTTTTGTTTTATAAATCTACGGTGATTCACAGCTTATAACGTAGGATTAGTTATATTCATAATAATAAAAAACACACAAAACAAGAAATTAGTTATTTATTATTTATAATGAGTTTGAAAATGTAGTTATTATTATTTTTTAAAGTATTTTTTAGTTAAAAAAATATTTAAAAATATTTTTTTTAATTTTAAAAAATTATTTTTGATATCAGTGTATTAAAACAATTTAAAAATATAAAAAAATATTAATTTTAAATAAAAAAAATTTAAACATTTTAGAAATACAGGTTAGATAACGTTCTCAAACGATTCTTTAATATGTACCATATCATTCATATATTTTTTTATTGTAAGCAAAAAATTTTTAGATATTATTAATATTTAATCCTTCTCTTCTCTTCCTTATTTTTTCTTTTTTTTTTTCCTATATTTTTTCTGTAACAAGCAGTTATTCCTTCTAATCTCAACACGGTTCCACCTTCTATAATGAGAATTCAATGGACGTACGGTTTCTGTTTATAAATCCATAAATAAAATATTTACCAATGAATTATAAATATAAATTCCGACAAAAAATTATATCGACAAAATTGTTATATCGGTGATGGAATTTGTACAAATTATCCTGATTCCAAGAAAATTGATGGGAGAAATATCATCTATTTAAACAACCCGACTGCTAAATGAGAACCAGCTTCTACACTGAGTGCTGTAAAACACAGAACCAATATTCTATACCGTCAACGTACATTATCTTCAACAACATTAGCTTTAATATTTTAACCGAACATTGCTCTCCGTATCTATCACTTGCTACAAGCGTATCTTCCTTAATCCCCATCAGAGTTGCCTCTCAAGCGGTTTTTCATAATATCTACGACGAACAAGAAAATCTTAACTTTTCTAAAACGAGAATTTCTACTAAATATAAAAGTTTTTTCTAAGGTTATAATATACAAGAGACAATAGAAGGCCTAACCCTTACCATTAATTTATTGTTATATCTTCTCTCCTATATATATAAAGTGCTCGTTCGATCATGCACGAGAATTCAAGCTTTTCCACGTCCTTTTTAGCCATCACCCCTCCCAAAACTCTATTGAACAAATCAACTTGAATCGTCTTCATGCTCCACCAAACACGTCTTCCCATCTAGGACGATTTTTTTTTCTCTACATTGAGTCTCTTGTGTGTTAAAACTATTGAGTCTCTTTGATCTTCCATGCAGAGCTTATTTATTGACTTGATCATGCATTAGAATGGATCCAGCCTTTTTTTTTTCTTTACTTTCGAAAACCACATTTAGAGAGAGAAAAAAAACTGCTCTTAATTTAACCTCTTATATGTTAGAACTATTGAGCCGACGAAACTTTTTGATATGGAATTAATGTATTTGAAAACAAGGTGATTTTATATATATCAACCGTAAATAATAAACTTGAGTTTCATTACTAGTTTGCTAAGATCATATAACCTAATAAAAAGAATGATCACAGCATAATGGAAAAGAACACCACACAGCTATCTCCATGTTTACGGGAAAAGAAAAGAAAATAAAGTTTCACTTGGAGAACTGATCTATAGCTTAATCTGATCAAGTATATATAACCAATTCTCACGACAGTACTCTTTAAATAAATACTCTGTTAGTAAAAGTAATGGAAGATCAAATATATAGCATAGCTCTAATGCATGCTGGGTCAGATCACGTCAAAAGGAGAGTAAATTAATCCCTATGTTCTTGGATCTAAAAACAAGTCATACTCGTCGACGATATTAATACCCAAAACAATAAAAATTTAATGTGATCTTAAATCTCTCCCTCACTCTCTCTGATCTCTCTCTCGATAAGCTTTAAGCATGTATCTTTTTTCCAATAGCTTCGAAGATTTTTCTTTATTCCAATCCTACCATCAATATTTAAATAGGCGGAGGTATGGCAAAGGCTGGGGTGGGATTTAGCCCAGGTTAAGATTTTATCAATATTTTTTGATTAATTTTATGTAAAAAAAATTGTAATTTTCAATTAAATTATCTAAAAATTCTAAAAATTTACGTGGAGCCTTTTAATATTATGTTTTAGCTTGGGTTAAAATTTCAGAATTTTTGGAGAAATTTGATGAAAAATCACAATTTGACCAGTTTTATGTTATTGGACGTAATTTTCAATCCAACCATCAGATCGAGCTGAAATTTTACGAGGGATCTTAAAATATGTTGAATAAAATCTGGTTAAAATTTTAGAATGAACAGAGCTTGATAGTGCTAAAAAAAAGGACCGTCAAATAAAAGCAAAATGACTCATTAAGAGTAAAATGGTTATTTGCCATTAAAAAATAAAACAAATCAGCTCCTCCTTTCTTTTATACGTTTCCGACTGGGTAGAAGCAGAATAAAAAAATAAAAAAAAGAAAAGGTGAGAGAGAAATAGAAAAAAGTAAGGGAAAAATATAAAAAAAAATCTAAGGAAAAAAATAAAAAAAGTGAAAGAATAACCTCGTAAACTTACAAAATTCAACTTATAAAACACTAATCTAGGGAAGAATCAAGTGAAGGAAGGAGGAAATGAAAGATGGAAAAAATTTAATTACTTTGTTTTTCAGTTGACATGGGATTGTTATTTTATCCCGGTTGAGGGGCTGTTACAATATCGATTCAGATTCGATTATAGATAAATTATATTCCACAAAACATCAAAGGATGTAACTTTAATAGTGAGTTTATTTTTACTTTCGCTTTAATTTTATGTACTTTTAAATTTATTTTTTAATATTTTGGGTAGTGTATTTGAATTAAAACTTTATTGTTAACTTTAAAAATTCATGTACATGAATTAATAATCAATCTTAAAAAATATTTATATATTTATTTAATAGCCCAAGATCAAAAAAATTCCTGGCTCTGCCCGTGAATATTTTAGGATTTGTTTGATGACATGTAAAAGCAATTTTTAGATTCTTAGCAGAATATGATGCTTCTTCTTGTGATAATGTCTTTTCTTTTCTCTCTCAAGAATTCTTATTGTGATTCTTAAGAATTATAAGTTATAACATAGAAGACAATGCATGGTAATCCGGCAATTACTTGAACATGCAAACATATATGATACCTTTAAAATCTGGCTTTAAAATCAAATTACAGTTTCAATATAGGATATCATGATGGCAAATACTCTTTATAACATGGGTGTATTACATTATTAAAAAAAAAAGCATACAAGGAAGAAAGAACGTAAATTAGATTGTTCTCGCTCCTCAACAAGAAAAAAGAAAAGTACAAGTAATGAGAAACACGGTTAGTCATTAATCCTGGCCTTGCTTCTGTTCACAAACCCTGGTTTTGCCCATGTCCTGCTTTGTCATTAGCTCCCTGAAACATAACAGTTAAACAAAAGATAACGTTAGTAAATCATATTGATCTCTTAAGATTCCATTAACATGCATATATCTGCAGTTCCAAGTCTTCTACTGCTATATACATTATTCAAGGTGGTCGTGACGACCGGTAATCAAATTAAACTGAAGGTACAACGATGTGGAGAGGATCACAAACCGCAAGGCTTGAGTGAGAAAGGCATCCTTGGCAGAATCATTCTCAGCTCTTGCTCTGAGGATTTGAAACATAAGATCAATCCTGAGTTGATTTGCAGCACTCTGCTTGGTGATTAGATTAGTTTCCTCTTTTAGTTTGGCGGCCTCTTTATTTATCTCCTGAAATTGTTCCCTCACTTCCTTTTGCCCCTCCCTTATGCGCTTTTGCCCCTCGCTAATCTCAACCATATCAGCTCTTATCCTTTTGATGCTTCTACTTATTTGTTCGTCACTTTTTTTCCTTTTCTGCTAGGATTGTTAACAAATTATATACGTTAGAATTTCAATAAAGAAAAAACAAAAAGCATGGACGACTGATAATCTATTTATGAACAAGGAACTGATGAGAAGGGAGCCAAGAAAAAAATTAACAACGATCAGAGGAATCATGACCAAAGTATATATATGAGGTGGCAGCATGGTTTATATATATATATATATATGCATACCAGACTCTTCCTTTGAGTTGTTCCGAGAGAGGGCCTTTTTGCTACCTGTTTTGCATCCATGTTGTTCCTCCATGCTGTTCCTCATTTTAGTTCATAATTTATAAGAAGGAAATTTTGCCAAGCACAGTATGAAGTCAAAGACGTCTTATTGAATCGCACGACATCGTGGAGAAAGCGGTTCGATACTCGGACCTTTCGCGCGATTGCTTTCCATGATTCGACGAGTAACTTCCTGTAAAAATCTGTTAATTGTATTTTTTATTTAAAAATATATTAAAATAATACATTTTTTATTTTCAAAAAATTATCTTTAATATTATTTTAAAATATAAAAAAATTATTTTAAATAAAAAAATATTAAAAATTTATGAAATTATTCCATGGTACCCCGAATAACGTAAGTATTGGAGTGTCTTCTAGACACTACGAGTAGGTCTTTAGTTTTGTTACGCTTATTAAGAAAATAAAAAACTTCTCTACGAAGTAATAAATTGTAAGTTATTTTTGATATTTTAGTTGTTTTTTTAAAATAATTTGTTTTTAGTCGGAGCCATGTGTATTTTTTTTTATTAATATGAATGTTCAAACTAATTTACACGTAACTTGACTAGTCCCACGAACCCTAAAATTAACGATCATATAAGTTTTTAATGACTTTGAAATGACTCAAATTCATAAATATTTGAGAATAAATCCAATACTTGACCAGTTAAGTTATCCCTTATGATTATAATTTTACATGTAGATACTTTCTAAAATTATTTTTTATTTAAAAATATATTAAAATAATTTTTTTATATTTTTAATATTAATATACCAAAATTATAAAACAAAAACACTTAAAATCATGGTTTAATATAAAAAAACAATTTAAAAAGTAAAAAATATCACTTTTTTTTCAAGCCAGGACAAATCATGTAATTAAAGATTAGAATTATTAAAGATTTATATAATTATTAATTTTAAATACAAGTCTCATAAATTTTAAAATTATTAAAGATTTATATAATTATTAATTTTAAAATTAATAAAATTAATCGAAATATATATAATCTAACCGCGTATCTACATTGATAAATTAAAAAAAAACACTCAAATATAAGGCAAGTTATGATAGAGAGCCGACAAACACATGTCGACACCGTGTGCATTCCACTTGAGAGTCAAATCTAATCCATTCATCACCGATCATAGAGATAGAAAGTACATTTATTTAATGAAGGCACGGTATTAGCTAATTGTCTCTTACAAATTGATATATATATATTATCATCTTCAACAACGCAGAACCCATGAAACCTAGAATTTAGACAGCTTTTGCAGAAAACACGTTTTAAATCTAAATTTATGTCTCCATTTAACATTGATCACTTATCTCTCGTGTGGACATATTCACATGGGTTCAAGACTATAAATGAACCCAGGGCAAATTGGCTCTATTTTTATTTTTATTTTATCGTTGTACCGGATATATTTCTCTCTACATTCATCTTCTTTAAACTCTGCAAAATAAATGAAGACTTGAAGGTTGTGGAAGGCTATTTGGGTCAGACGTGGATGAATATGGCAAAGCTAATCAATCCACCATACACGTGGGCTAGGCATGAAACTCATTGTTTTGACTGGTTAGGCGGAAAAAACAAAAGAAAAACTCGATCTATTACTGAGACAAGAACAAGGCCGGCGACCGTGAGATCGACCGCTCTTGGCGCTCTCTCAGCTTAGCTTAAATCTTCTATTTCTTCCCCGTGATCCTCTAAAAGCCAACTAAGAAAAACATGAAGAATCAAGATGAGCGGTGCGAGCAGATTAAATTTGCTAATAGTAGAAGGTAATCTATCTTAACCATAGATCATACCTGAGATAGCTGAGCTTCAATTTGAGAAAGGACAGGGAAATCTCGAAGAGAACTTCCTCTCAAATGGGCCTCTGGTTTCAAACATCTCGAGCAAAGAATACAAAAATATATAAAAAAAAAAAATAAAATCGCCATGTTTGTTGAGTGAATTCTCCCACCTTTGTACGGTACAGGCATTTTAATTTTTACGCTTTATGAACACGAGTAAGGCGGTGGGAACACTGAAACGCAACGTTTCATTCGAGTGATGCTAGTTTTGTCATCTTGCTTTTTAACATTTAAAAGACTCTACGACATGTGTTGATGATGACAGTTTAAAATGTTTTTAATTTAAAAATATGTTAAAATAAAATAAAAATTATTTTTCATTTTAGTATATTAAAATAATTTAAAAATATAAAATAAATTCATTTTAAATAAAAAAAATTAAAATTTTTGGGACACACACCTCAAAGTACTTACTGTTTTATTACATTCGTTTCAATCCCTAAAGCATTCGCCGTGCATCATATTTTTATACTTCCAAATCTAATATTTAAAAAAGATTAAGAAAATTATTTTTAAAAAATATTTTAGCAAAGAGACTCGTATTGAATCGAGACCTACCAACTCCAATAAGATAAAGATATGTGTTTTCCTGGATTTTAATTGTTTGTTCAATTAGGTAGTTTTTAATGTGTTTGGTTACTGGGAAAAATGTGTGAATTTTGAATGGAATCAGTGTTTTGAGTTTTGGGATCTCTTTTTATTTGGAATTTGAAGGGAAAATGGGGCTTAATTGAATTTGAACAGTATTGTTATCGGGCTTAATGAAAGTTTAGATTTGCATTTTTTGAGATTGTGAAGTTAAGATTTTCTTTTCTTATTTGATTTTTTTAGAGGGAAAAAAAATGAAGATCTGGATTTTCTTTAGTTAAAAAGAGAGAAATTACATATAAAGAGAGAGTGTTTCTGATACGATGCGTTTATAATATATTATATACAAGGATATTTTAGTTTTTTTTATTCAAAATGAAAAAAAAATCAATTTACTCAAAATCATTAAGTTCGCTTTGAAAAAAATGAAATAAAAGTTTAATTAATATGAATGCAACAGCGCCGTCGATGCCAATTTTTTTTTTCCTTGGCAACTTCTTTACGGGATTTAGGTTTTTGATGTAATTCTAATCTTTTATCTCAACTAGTCAATTGATTATATCTAGTTCTATTAACCGGTTAAAAATCATAATTTTATAAAATTTTAAGTTTTACAAGACAAAATTGTTTTCGTTTAACTTGTAAATTAAAAAATAAAATTTAATTAAAATCTCAAATGATTATTGTTCAGTGAATGATTTTAATCAATTAAGTGTGAGTCTATCATAATTAAAAGAGAATCTAGCTCAAATAAATTATATGGAAGGTTTAGCATATGTATTTATGGACTAACAAAATAGGTCTAGACTCAAGATAAAGTCTGGTAGCGCTAGACCAAAATAATAACTCAAAAGGACTACAACCTTTGATCCAATGGAATGGTTACATCGTGCTCAAATATTTACAAGAGTTTTTTTAGATTGTTTTTTTTATAATAGCTATTGCATCGCTACGCGGGACTGTCGGATATTTAAATAAAAAATATTTCACCGAAGCCTCCTAGTTTTGATATTTTTTAGATTTTTTTTTTATTTTTAGAATTAATTGATCGGTTTCATGAATTATTAAAAATTAGTTAATTAATTGAGTTAGAAATAGTACGGTTTGACTTTGTTTAAGAAATGTAATATTTACTGAATATTACTACTATGAAGTGCAATAATTTTCTTACCGGTTTTAGTAATAGTGAAATTTACTAAATGGTTATACTATTTTATCTAAAAACTCCAATATAAATTTATTAAATTTTTTTTAATTTTGTGTGTTTATTAACTAATTTATCCACTTCTGACGAACTACTCTCCACCGTCCTCTTATTTTACACATTTATGCGTCGCCGCCAATGTCAAATTTTCAGTTACGGTTCCATTTTCTTCAACTTGAGTGATTTGCTTCGGATACAATCACCGGTTCTTAATTTATTGCATTGCCGATCTTGTACTTAATTTATTCGACTGTGACGTCTCCCACAAGGCTCATGTGGTCTGTATCGCGAGAAAACGACCAGTAACCTGCAGACATCGCGCGAGAAAACGACCAGTAACCTGCAGACATCGCGCGATCGCCCGAATTTGCCTTTCCCTTCAAAAAAGGCTGCACCCACCGTCCGAAAATTAAATCATGTCGCGCGATCAGCACTGGTACCTTAGCTTCCAACCTACCCAAACATTTTTCTTTTATAACGTTCAAATTATTGTAAAATCAGTTTTTATGCACGTTGGATATGAACTATCCTTGAAAAACCTTTTTAGCTCTCCGCTTGTTTGAAAAACAGAAGTGATTATTTATAAAAAAAATTATTTAAAAATATATTAAAATAATATATTAAAAAAATTATTAATATATAAAAACAATTTAAAAATATTAAATTAAAAATAATTTTTAATTTTTAATTTTTTTCAAAAATATTATAACGCAAAAAAGTTGGCATGTACATGATACCTTCAAATTTCAAAAAGACCCATGTATAATTATTATGATAATAATTATTTTTTAAAATATTTTTAATTTAAAAATATATTAAAATAATATTTTTTTATATTAGTACATTAAAATTATTTAAAAATATAAAAAATTAATTTAAAATTAAATAAAAGATTTTATATTTTATTTTTAACATCGACATATTAAAATTATAAAAAAAATCTAAAAACATGAATTTAGTTTCTTCTATTCTTCTCCTTTTCTTCTTTTAAAAATTACAGATTGATCTTTTTATAAAATTAATAATATTATGTTTTTTAATTTCATATTCATTGTTTTGGTTCCTAATTTTTTTCTTGATTTCTTTTATAAAAATTATTATTATTTTTAATTTCATCATTTAATTACAATATTATTATTATTTTTTATGTCACTTTTAAGTTTTTTTTTCTGGTTAAATCTTCCCTTTACTAAATTGATTTTCTATTTAATTTTATTCTTCAATTAAATATAATAACATTTCAGTATACCTCTTCTGTTTAATGCCTCTCTTCAGATCTGTTTAGGGAAGGCAAGGGATCTGATTAGGCAGTCCCAAGGGAAGGAAGCGAAAGGTAAGCCTAGGCTAGGGAGACGGCGAAAGGGGTAATTGGGCTCTCATCTCGAGTAAGTAGCCGGTGAAGTAGTTCTGCAAAGAAGGGAGAAAGGGGTTTATACTTCTACGGCATCAGTTCTTCCATCTCTTTCTTCCCCGACTTGGGCTTACTCTTGCTGCTTTAGGTAAATCCGTTGTGAACATTTACTTGCCTTCTTTTCTAGGGCATTAGTTTGGCTATCATCCACGAAGTCAGTTTAAATGAAGATTGGAATTACAGGTCAAAATTGTAAAAGAGTTGAAAAGAGTAAATTAAAAAAAAAAAGAAATTATAATTAACAACAAACAAAGTCTCAATTTTGTCTCTATCATGAATCATCTGAAGAGCAATTTCTTTTTATGGGTACCCATGATCCAGTCCATAAAAGACTTCCAGTTTAAGTGAAGAATGTGACTAATTTTTACTTCTGAATGATGATTATAAAGGGAGGAATCAAAGGAAAGAAAGATTTGAATATGAAACTAAACAGTGGGCAGGTGGTTTGGATCCATAGGCGACGTATGGCAAACTGAAAGTAGAAGACGGTATCCATGTGATGTGAAGGCTGCTTTATATATTTACGTACTTGGAAGTGTGTCGGAGAGGAGAGTGAGAGATAAGATCAGTGTTTTCTCTCTCTTTTGAAGTTCTTACTTCTTAATTAATAACCTTTATCCGGTTATCCAGCAGCGAGATTAATTGAAAGGTGTATATTAATGGGTTTTTTTTT
>Ga0325414_1000049_pt1 | contig 58643 bp, 35 predicted proteins | sample PopdelMetagenome_8_FD_206183 | JGI IMG/M metagenome (GOLD analysis project Ga0325414, IMG submission 206183) | Populus deltoides microbial communities from Bellville, Georgia, United States - Leaf-PdKOR-R3 | ecosystem: Host-associated > Plants > Phyllosphere > Phylloplane/Leaf | place: USA... | reverse complement strand
TGCTTTTTAATTTTTATTCTGTCTTTTTATTAAATTTTAATTTGTTTTTAATTTTATCGTTTGATCTATAATTTTGATTTTTCTTTCATCACTTGAGTGTATTGAAATTTTTTTTTACCTTTTTTCTTATATATATTTTGATTTTATCTTTCATCGATTTGATTCTTAAGGATTCACATTTGTTTTTCTTTGTTTTTTTAACAGTTTTCTTTCTATGATATAAAAATACACTTACCTTATTTAAGCATCGTTTTTCATGCGGCCAGTGCTATCTAGTAGTAATCTATGTCCTGGTACATGGTGCATAAACAGTAATCTTAGCATATCCCTTAGCTTTCCTTTTCCTCTTAATTGCCAGCATTCGAGGGAGCAACAGAAGCGGGAAGCCAGAAAGATGCTGGGAAAAAGTTGCAGTTTAAGCGAGAAGAATCGAGTTTAGAACTAAAATAAGAGATTTGTAACGGGACAAAATGAGATGGTTGTGCGGTGGGTGAGAATTATTTCTTGAGTGATTAGTTTTTCTGATCGCCAACCCATTTTGTAAATTGGCTAACAACTTACAGCGTGTTTAATTAGCACGAGTAGTCAGTAAGTACAGTTCACAGCAGCAGCATTTAAAACAAGTCTCCATATACTGTGGCAAGCAAATGGTAAGCATTTCCAAAACTGAAACTAATATGAAATATAACATTGCCAAAAACCCTTGGCTCAAATAGTTGGAGCAGCACATGCCTAGGCTACGCCTTCCACACGCATCCACCTTTCCTTGAAAAAGTTCAGGGCACCACTCTGACAAATGTTGTTTCTCCAAACCATGATTTACGATACACTATTGGAGGCTGTAATTACATTTAAAAAAAAAAAAAAATCAACATGAGACATTATTTGGGGTACATGTCCGACAACCCTCTGAATCCCCTCTTCACATGTTTGAAGATAACCCGTGGTAAGCAATGGAAATTAACAAATATATCTATTCTAGATGATCCCCGTGGAAATGCTGGAAGTTGCATTTATCTTTAGAGAGTTCTCGGGAATATAGGTTAGACCTGCGCAGAAAAAAGTAGTTGCCCACATGAAGTTAAGCTCTTGATGGAAGCAGAGCCTGCAAGCATGAAGATTATAGCAGTGCATAGAATATCTCTTCCTTTTGGAGCGGAAAAACCAAAATATTATCACAGTACAGCTCCAATTGAGAACATAAGCAAACAGCAGATGATAACCATGTCTATTCCAATACGATGCCAACTCTTATATTTGAAAGCAAGAGAATAACAGACAGGGCCAGTCAAATACCACAACCTTAAAGGATCAACACCGATAAATAGGCACATGCTAATGCATTTTGTCCATGACCCAACCATAGATAATTATCTTCAATACTCAAAACAATCAATAACATTACAAGATGGCATTAGCTTTCATGTTTTTTAAAGAGATAGTGAGAGTTGCAAGTTGTATACAAGAAAATTTCAGCATTTGAGACCAAGAAGATACACATTTCACAGAAGAGTTGTAATATAGCCACCACTTGTAGTTTAAATACAGAGAAATTTTGACTCTCAGAAAAATATCAGAAGAGAGATTCTTGCACGAGATACCGCACTATGCATACTATTGAGGAAGGGGATAGCACTATATTCATCAATGCTGATTAACTTTCTTTAAAAAAAAAAAATCATTAGTAAATGAGAATTCACTATAACAAACGAATGGTTCAGCTTTCAAAGGAGTGAAAGGCAGTATTTGTCAAAATTGGTGTTTTTTTTTTTATAAAAAAAATACTGATTAAATGAGAATTCATTATAATTAATGAAAGGGTTCAGGTTTTGATAACATAAAAAAGAGAAGCAAAACAATTTTATATAATCCAAAATTTTATGAAATCCATGACAAGTGTAAGCAGATGATACCTTTCTCCTTAACATCTATCTGTAAAGTGTCCAGGGAAATTATCCCATCAGTCAAGGGAAGTAGCTCAAGCTTAATAGTAGCCGTAGATTGAGCAGGAACGCATCTGTATAATCACCTAAGCTGTAAAAATCTGTCCAATCAGATCCCAAAAAAGAAATAAGCTTAAGAGTGAGATACATTACCCTAATGGAACTCTGCTCTGCAGCCACAGATGTGTACAACCCAAGCCTGTACTCGAAATAACATCAGATATGGGAGAAGACTGTTCGATAATTTCTGAAGTGGTAGTCACAGAGGTCAGTGCCTGCACTGCAGAGCAATATTTCTCACCAGTTATTATACCTGTAGACTCTGGCAAACCAACAAATGAACTCATTGGTGTTGTCGGTGAAGAACTCAAGGACCCCACTGATGGAGGTGAAGTAAATGAGGCAGGAGCCAGAACCGTCAGAGTTAGATCTTCAGATGTCAAATTTGAAGCCCGTAAAGCTAAAACCTGGGAATTTGACAACAGCTTCAGAAGAGGAAGAAAGAAACATATTCAATAAATTAACAAAAAAAAAGAACAACCTGAACTGGAAGCTGGGAGACTCTCTCATTGGGTCCAGAAGATTGTCCTGACATTTCAGATGCAACAGAGATCAAAAGATCCCTTGAGTTACGCGGTCGCCAACTAGTTGGCTGCTTAAAAAAGAGTCTTGACTCTACATTCAACACAAAGCATGAAACAAAAGGTTGGTGAAAGTAAAAAAACAATTACCTATAGAAGTTTAGATGATGAAGCAAACCACAAAAATAATGGATACCAGTGTAGTTACTGCGACAAGATACAATAATTGCATACTGGTCAACATTCAATGCACTCCTGCCTTCCACAGTATTTGGTACAAGATGCAGACTTAATGATGGGGATAGTCTTTCTCTGTGAACTTTGGAATCCTTCACAAAGGATGCTGGTTTGAGAATGAATGAGTGCTCCTCACCTCTCCTGCCATGGGAAATTTTCAATAAGTTCATGATAAAGAATGAAATTCGTGAATCAAAATTGTTTCCCCTGATATAGTGATACAAGATACAGTCAATAATTTTTATAAGTGATCTGTGTATGCACTCACAATTCAAAATTTACACAAATAATTTTAGGGTTATGATCCAAACTAATGGTAAAAAAGAGGTCATTTCTATTAATTAAAAGAAGTGTAATGAAGAAGCTTAATTCATAATTTACTTGGTCATTCCATATATCACACATATACTGCATGCTATTGCAAACAATCTATTTTCTGCCTTTGCTCTATTCCATGTAAAACGTGAGTGTTAAGAGCATGCTCTTATGGTTTTTCTTCTAGATATATATATCAGAAAAAGGCATTGTGAGCGTTTTGTAGATGATGATCCTCAGGCTGCTTGTAGACTAGAAGCTCACATCAAAATCATAAGTCAGAAGTATTGTCATGCATCAGTCCAACAATTTCAAAACAATTATTAATTGAACCATAAAATGCTAGCGAATCACTCACTAAGCAACCACGAAGAGATAAAAGTAGCCTCTGCCCACTCCAAGATGGTTGAACTAAAAGAGTGAGAATAAATGGACGACTGGAAAAAAAAGGCAAGAGTAAAATAAATTTATTTTTCATGTAAATATAAAGTACTTTTCCTGAAGTAAAGCCACATTGTACGCCAGTCTTCGCCTTAGCCTGACTGGTTGGGATTTGTCCAATCAAATAACATACTGCTCAAGAACATTTATCAATGATGTGCAAACAACCTCCAGCAAGTGTAAGCAAACTGAATTAACCATGGAAAATGCAGTGCAACCAACAAATTAGAGTACATTAAGATACCTAGAATAAAAAACAACCTGAGGGCTAGATTTGGCAAACTGTGATCATTTCCAGCTTCAATACATGCAATTGGTAATGATGAGGGAAGTCCACTCTTTGAAGCTTCCTCAAAAACAATAGTTATAGTATCTATGTATACCACAATATCCGGTGTAATTGCTGGAGATACGTTCTGCAAAATAGCTTTTAAATTTATTAGCATTGGTGGAATTTGGTGGTTAATCCCAATAAGCAACCAAATACGTAAACACATTAAAAAAATTGGCATGGTAAAAGTCTTAAAGCACACCTTAATCTGAACACAAAGAAGGTCATCTGTATTGCAGTCAGCAGCAAAAGAATGAATTTCTACAGGTTGAATTATTTCAAGTTTCCTCAACCATCTTCTTCCTGGAATGTAGATGCCTTCCAACCCACAGCGAACAGAAAACCTCTCTCTCTCTAATGATACACCTCGGATAGATAAAAGTTCTTCATCCACAGGTTTTTGACTTTTCCATAACTTCTGAGATGAGTACTGATCCCAATCTTCAAGGTCAAAGTTGGGCTTAGAGCTTTGGGCTTTAACAGGTTGTGGAGGTGGAGCAGAATTTTGAGGCAGTGATGACATGGAGTAACTTCTAAAATGAGAGAAGAGCTGAGAACCAGATGAGGAAGACTTCTGTGATGCACCACCGAATCCTGAATTGGAACCTAACTGAGGAGGAGGCAAAGAACGAGCGGGAGAAGATAAGGTGTTATCCACAGGAAGCAACCATTTTAATAGTTCTCCACATGGGTCATAATTACTGTAATTTAAGTTGTCTTGGTTCTCAGGAAACCGATTTCTCTCCTGATATTTCTCAAACTGAAGAATCTCAATGACCGGGTCTCTGAAAAAATTAACACCGACATTAACCTGTAAAAGCACCTGCATCCTTCCAAACAAAGAAATGGAATGTGAATCAGTACCTTAACAACTGTTAAATATGGTATAGATAGGAACTATAGCATCATAATCACATGTTTAAGAAAGCAGCCAAACTGATGCACAAAACATATTTGACCGATCACATCCCCTCACTAACATGTTATCAACTAACAACATTTCACATGATTTTACTGAAAATAAAAGATGTCTACATCATTAGACTGTAGACCAAGAAAAAAGTGTATTTGCATGTACAATAACAAAAGCATAATGATTACAAGGCTCAAAATACTGTTTTAATCACTTTTTGCCACATATTAGCAATTGAACTGAGCCACTGAAAATATTTTGTTAATTCTCCACAAATACCTCCACAAAAATTCTGTTTAACAAAGCCATGACTTAAGCTACTTGGGAAACATGCAAAATCTTTCACAAATATAGACTCCAGAAAATTTATGCATCTAATATCAGAAATAGACTAGAACGATGATATTTTAGATAATACTTTTGGAAAAATAAATTGCATTGCCAAATGCAAGGTGTGACCATTTTCTATCCAGCTCAGAGAAAACACAACACAATTTGGTCATTTTAATCTGCAGAAGATAGCTACATTTCGATAGGCTATTTATAAATCATCTAGTTAGAAACCACCAAAAGACCATTTATTATTCAGAACTGCTAATCCAGCTTATCAAAGAAGAATTTTGAAACATAACATGCAACTACTCTATTGCTAAATGGGTGTGTTGTCTATGTACAATTGCAACTTGCAAAGTGTTGGCATAATTGTAAGCACCTGGACAGGAAATAAGACCACAAAAATTGAAGCCTGCACTCAGTTTTTCAAAAGAATATCAGATGGGAAAAAATCATGAACCTTGTGGTTCTCAGATACATACCACTATATCTCCATTAGAAAGAGAGCAACAGCTAACACCATTCCTTGCGGCACCACCAGAGACATTGGCATCAAAATTTCCTCTATCAATAAGAGCACTAAGATGGAACGTGTTATCTGCAGTTTTCTTGGTTCTTTGTGGTTTGTTCTGACTATCCATCTCGGAGTATTCTTGATCAAGTGCACTTTTTCTTGACCAAAGTGGTTCACCCGACTCTGCAATCCTAACAAAAAAATGGGAGTTCTTAAATCTTTGCAATAACATTTCAGTTTGTCTTTTGTAATCCTCCATTCTGAGAAATGATTTACTAGCAGAAATATCCCCTTGTGGATCAGTCTTCTGTTTTGATGCGCCATTGCCATTAAGACCTATTACTTGACTATCAGAACTCACTTCCCCTTGTGCAGAAACCGAACTACCTCCATCTTTCAAATTTCCATTTTGTTTCTCAGGGCTTTGCCCTATTCCATTTTTAGACATCACTGCAGCAACTTTAAATGGAGTAATAATTTCTGTATCCTGCTTGTATGCTGATAAACATGCCAGAATATGAACTTGTTCACCTGAAATAGAAATGGATTTGAGGTGTATATAATGGACATAGAACATCCCAAATGAATAAAAACCAGCACATGTTAAAATTGAAAGAATCAATAGATTTAAGAAATATATAGTACCAGGAAAAACAAATGACCGATCCAGGGAGCGTAATGAATGTATATCTGATGCATTCTTCCAGTCATCAGGAAGTTCCCCTGCCAAAACATATCAAGCATCAAATATGATAGAAGAAAACATATCAAAGTTATTTAACTATATGGAGAAATCATGTCAGTGAATCAAAAACAAACATCAAGAAAAAACTTGAAAACAAAAAAGATGGCAAACCTCAAATATACTCCCCAAAAATTGGGATAGCATCAACTACACCCCCAAATTTTTTTTTGTAACAGTTTTGTTCCCAAACAATTTAGATTTCTCAATTGAGTCCTCCTGTTAGAATTCCTTAACAGAAAACATTAAGTTCCGTACAAAATGACATTGTAAAAAAAAAAAAAAAAGAAACTTTGGATGGAATCCATGATCAAATATGGATGGAAAGACCTAATTGAGAATTTCTAAAACTCGGGGAACAAAATTAATACAAAAAATTGTTTGAAGGCAAAGTTTTGATGCAGGTTAGAAGTCCACATAAGGTGCTGTCACCTAATACATTTGTTAGGGCATAACATAGTAGAGAAATTTCTAACTGCCTGGTGACCTCGGAAGTGTGGCACAAACTGTTTGTTAGTGGTAAGTCTTGGGCAACACTGCAAAGCTAAGGAAATGTTATGAATGCATTTAACATTTTTTGGGAAGGGGAAGGATCGTAAAATTTTGGGGAAATTTATGATGTTTGCATCAGCTAATTAGAGGGCGATTTGAGAATCTCCAAGGATCAAGCTTGATCAAAGCAACTACTATGGGAATTAGGATATAATAAATAATTTGACCTCCTTGTTCAGGGCACTTTCAATGGTTTCATTGACCATGTTCAAAGGGACCAGAAAGTGGTGTTTCAATGTTTTGTTTCATTCTTTTCATTACTGTGGGAAGATAGTCCATTCTCCTTGTCATGCTAATTTCCTCTCAAAGATGATAGACAGGGATACATTCAGCCTTTATCATACATGCATGTGTTATTACACCAAACAGATAGTGGCAATAAACTCATGTCTGAAAAGTCTAAATCTGTGGAAAAAATCCTATAACATCTGTTTAAGCATTCTGTTAACAGATACAAAAAAAAGGACAAAAAAGAAAAATCATTCACTTTGTTTCCATACAAGAAGAGGTCCCAAGGGGTGGGCTGGATGAGGGTTAACTGATATAACCTTCCTGATGGTTATTCCAACCTGATGCAACCAAAATCACACTCCACCCATATACCAGCCAAACCTATTAAACATCTGACAGTATTGATTTTCTATAAAGGATATATATTTTTTTCTTTACTCAGTGAATAATTCTGACATTGCCTTCCTACTTAGATTAAAAAAAAACAGCCCAAGTATAATAGGGCATGAAGCTTCAGAATTTTATTAGACTTGATGACATGGATGCATGGTCAAGTCAGATGACAAAGCAAACAAAAAGTGCAATTAACGAATTCATAGAAAATGTGCATAGCATGTATATCTGAGAATCAATCCAGCACAGTACTTTTCTTGATGAAACAAATTCTGTGGAAAAAAAGAATATCCTCTGAAATTTTCCAATTTCAGTACCCTTAACAAAAAGCAAGAAGTATAGCTCTTAATTAGTTGTACAACATCCCATGCAAAAAGAGCCGTGCGTCCAAGAAAAAAAGGCCTTAAATTTGATAGTTTGAGGAATTCCCTTCTAAAAGCATCAGCAAACCCCTGACTAGCCAGATATAAATTCAAACTCTAAACATTAAAAAAAAATTGAAACTTAAATTAGTAGCCAAAAATAGTCCTCATTCCTAAAGTATGCTAGACATCGCACATTGAGATTAGATTAATTAGAGAAGCAAGTAAACTTGATGGACAAACAAAGTAAACACAACCTTAAATATTAAACAAAACAATCAATAAGAACCACCAAACCAAACCAGCCAGAGGTTGTTGATGGAAATTTAGAAGCCCTAAATAACAGATAGAATTACTAACCACCCATATCTCTTGACAAAGATCACTATATAATGTTTATTCAGAGAACTTTAAAGTGAATTTCACATTACTGAACAAAATTTGGATCTCAAAGCTCCTTGTTCACATGCCATTCGATATTAGAATCAGTGGCAAAACTTTAGTGGGAATACTATCAAAGAAAGAATCTCGACACTTGGGGACACTTTTAGCTTTTCAGAACAATGCAGGAAACAAAATTATATTGGAAATAGAATTGCAACGTAGCACATTTTATTAGGTTTCAAAGATATATATATATATAAACTAGAAGCAGGTAAAACAGCACTCAAAAGAAAGAACTATGCAATGATAAAAAAAGGGAGTGGCTGTACCAAATGGGATGACGATCCATCCTTCTTCTTCAGAAACATCAGAGTGGTTCTCCAAGACAAGTGATGAATCATTCTTTGTAGCAGCAACAGATCCATTTTCACCACCGATACCCATATCACGAACTTCAGATTGAGGGAATGAATCTTCAGCTATAAGACCCTCCAAAGTCACAGCTGGAGAAGGAGATTCAAGAGCAGGAACAGGAGCAGAAACCTGTTCTTTGATTACTTGGTGAGTGGTAGGGCGCAACAGGAAATTCATTTTCCTCTGTAATCACAAACAATTTTAAGGAATATACGAATTGCTTTTATGGGATTGGATTGAACATTAAAAAAAAACGAGGAAATACAAGGATATCAACGTTGTTTGATTGTTTCATTAAGTATTACCTGATCAGTCGCGGATGGATAGAACCACTTGGGTGTCGCGAACTGCTCTTGCTAGCTTTGCTCTTCACCTCTTAACTGTTTGCCTGGCCGATCTCTTCAAGTGTTGGATTTGGATGGATCTGACAATGAGAGTGATTTGATTTCTCCTTTTTTCTTTCCTTTCATCAAAAGAATTGAATGCTTATTATCTTCACAAAAGAAAAATATTGAATAATTAAGAAAAAAATTAATTGCTCAGATTTGGGGTGGCAATGGATCGGGCTGGGGAGAGTTTTTTCTGAACCGTGTTCGGCTCAGAATATCCAATTAAATGATTGTGGACTGGATGCCTATCAATCTAGTATAGACTTTTTAACTGACCCACGATTCCTAACTGGTTGAATAATTTTTTTAAATATAAAAATGTTTTTAATGTATTTTTAGACATAATTTTTTTTTTATCATTAACTCCGCTCACCAATCTAATTAAATAAATTGATATTTAATTAAAAAATAATTAAAATTAAAATATTTAATTTTATAATACGAGTCATGTATTCAATTATTTCTAGTAATTTTGTTTCTTAAAATAATTTTTTTAATCAAATGCTTATCTATGCTAATAAAAGGTAAAAACAATAGTCAATAAAAGTAAATTGAATCAAACTATGAAGTGTAACTATCAAATAATTCAATATTAAATGATAAAATAAAAAACAATAACAGAAATCTAAGTTAATTCACTAATAATAATTTATACATGTGTAGATATAATAATGATTATACTTTTTATAATAAAAAAAAAACCCTCCAACTCATGAATTGATGAACTTGCTTGAACATTATGGGATCGGTTCAAGCATGTATTAAATTGAGTCCAAAACCCGGCTAATTGCCATGTCTAGCTAATAATGATTGACTTTAAATTAAAAACAACAACATAATTTGTAAGAAAAATATTATATATTCATACATGTATAAATATATTAAGAGTCTGTTTGATATTATGGTAGTTATTATTTTTTAAAATGTTATTCACTTGAAAATGCTTCGAAATAATGATTTCTAAAATTTATTTTTGACATCAATACATCAAAACAATCTGAAAATATTTAAAAAAATTAATTTGAAATAAATAAAATATAAAAATTCATTTTCTTAAAAACCTTTTGAAACACAAAATAAACAGGCTTTAAATTTCAACTTAGAGTTGCTTAAACATAATATATGAAAGGTTCGACATACTAATAGAGGAATCAAAATAAAACATAAGAACTAGAACAATATTTTAATGAAGAATCAAAATAAAATATAAGAACTGGGACAATATTTTAATTTTAGTATAATATTTAAAATAGTAATATGGATCATGGTGAAATTTAAAATTTTATTTTTTTAAGATAAAAAGTGACGATAATTAAAAAATTTCAATCAATAATCATACTGTAACAATAAAAGAGTGATTTCAATGATGATGTAATGTCAATATTTTTTTTAAAAAAATATATCACCATCACAAAAGATAGCATTGAATAGAGTGATGGTGTTGATTTGAATAATGGTGATTTTAATAATAATATAATTTAAAAAAATAAATATTACACATCATTTTTTTTATTTGTTAAATATATATGAAAATAAAAGAGACATTAGACTAATAATGTTTGACAATAATTATTTAGTATTAATATAGTAAACATTAAAGAAAAAACTAAAAGGTGTGGTGTTTTTATAGTGTAGTGCATTGTGTATTTTGAGAGGAAACACTATGGATTTCATTAGCCTTCTCTTTTTTTTTTCTTTTTCATCATTTGAGTTTTTGGTACTCTGGTAATCAATTTTTTTCATCCGTTTACACTGTGTTAATTAAAAATTGAATTTAATAATTTATTTTGATTTTTTTTTATGGAATTATTATGGTGTCAAAAAAGATCTAGGCATCAGGTTAATGCTTAATTTTATAAGAAAGAATTCGATTTTATTACTTGTGAAAAAATGAAAATATGAGGACCATAACTGACAAAGAGATAAGAACTGGTGATTTGTTTTTCAAACATTGTTCATATGGCTCTTTTTTAACAATTGTTTTCCTTTAAAGTTTTGCAAATCTTATTTTTGGTATTTTTAATTTGACATCTTTGTGATTTGGTCAAAAACTTCATTTTGTTTACACCTCAACTCCTAAGTTTGAGAAAAAAAGAGAGAAAATCACTAAAAGATAATAAAGGAGAGAGAAAACGATCATTTGTCTAGATTCCATTTTTAAAAAAAACCAAATTTGATGTCAATGTGTTCCTCATGATGAGAAAAGTGTCATTAAGGTGTTTTTGAGTTTTGAATTTGTTGGAAAAAGTAGATTAGGATTGAGAAATAATTTTGTTTTTGGTTTTATGTTTTCAAAGTGATTTAAGAGTGTTTTGAGTTAAGAAATTAATTTATTAAGAATCTAATGATGTCTATAAGGTATTTCCAGATGAAAACAAGTTAAAAATAATTTTTTAGGTTTAAAAAATCTCAACCTGATTTTATAGCCACCTCTTCAATGACCAGAATTTGGGCAAGCAAAAGACGCGTTACCTGTCACAACAAGTGATGTGTTGCCTACCATAACAGGCGATGCATCATCTGCTTCATTGTTTTTAAAATAAACTAGTGAAAAATATGTTACTCACTCTTACGAGAAAAAAAAAAGAAGAAGAAAGAATGCATGCAGGTCCCATCTTTGTGGCCCAAATGCTTGCCTACTATCTATTTTTCTATTTTGTATTTAGATTGAAATGCACTAAAAAGGCTTAACACAATATTTAAATCACTAATCAATTTTTTCATGTTTCTTAAATAATATTATAGGTTTTAATGGCTATGTTGATGATTGTTTTTCAATTATTATGTACCTTATATGCAAAAATAAAAAAAATACTCAAGAATATTTAATGAAAATAAAATTTAATTTCTATAAATGTTTATAGGATTGTTTTTCTTCAATCACAGGCAAAATATTGAGTTATTATTTTAGTTTTTGTTATATAAAAACTTGCTTTTGACATCATTATAGTTTTTTTTATTTAAAAATCTATGCTTACAATAAAAAACATGCATTAAAACTATAAATGCATTAATAAGGTAATGAAGTTTAGATTAAGAAAATATTTTTTCTTGATAATTTTATTTGTTGTCTTTCTTGAAGATGCCTATTTTTACAACCATTTAATTAAATAAAGGATTAATGGCACCTTACACCTTATAGTTTAGTCTTCTTCTTTTTCTTTTTCACTTTGCCTTCACTTTTTTTAAAATATTACAGTGTATATCATAGAGTTTATAATTTCATAACATTTTACATCCTCACTCTGACAAAAAAAAAAAAAGGATTTTCATCATATTCCATTTAATGACCTAAGTTACTAGTTGGGTGAGTTAACATGGATTGACTCGGGTCAATCCAAAAACATCGTTGTTATAATATTTTCTTTAAAGAAAAAAAATAAACGTTGCATTTAAAAAAAAGAGTTAAAATGGGTTTTGGAAAAGTTGATCAAGTCACGAGTGTACCTGCCAAGTCAACTACACCATACTTGGTCAACTCCCACCCAGTTTATTTTAAAACCCGGTCTAGTCTAGAGATAGGGTTGACAGGTCACCAAGTGGACCTGACAAACTTAGTTGAGTTTAAGAATATTAACAAAAAATTCCCCACGAGAGCACAACTATTGTCTAGTTAAAAAAATTGAAGCTAGAAGGGAAATTATTATGCACCAAGACATAAAACACTATCCATTATAATAGTGTAACGATGAAATTACCCTCAACCATAAAACCTTTGAACTATGCATTAGGGGCTAAATAGTCTTTTTCCTTTTTTACGCAATAAAATCACTTAGTTACCTCTTAAAAAAAAGAAATTAACTTACCTGAAAAAAAAAACCTTTCATTCAGAGCCTTTTTAGTCTTTTCAATTTTTAGCACAATAAAATGACTTAATTACTCTTAAATAAAAAATTTACTCGACTTTTTTTATTGGGGTTTTCTGTCCTTTATCATGGTTTTTTTTTCAATATAATGGTGACTCAGGGACATTCTTGTATTTTAATAAACATTCTTAAAAAAATTGTTAGCACGTGTGTTGATGGGTGGTCCTTGCACCTATCAAGCGACGTATGTGAGGCTACCCGATGACCAAATCACTGCCTTCCAAGTTGATGTTTGAATCATCTCGACGTCCTTTTCATTATGTGGTGATGCGTATGGCCAATGGGCCTTTAATTTGGCATTGATAACCTTTTCTTTTTTTTTCTTTTTTTCTCTATATCCTTATCGATTTTCGCATCTTCCCTTTAAAAGTTTTAAAGCAACCATTCAATTTATTGTCTTTAGATTTGTCCATGTTCTTTTTATTATTATTATTCTTCTTATTTGGAATAATTTATAATGTTTGAATTCCTTTTCAATTTCATCTCCATTCATTTTTTTTTATCTTTCAAATTTGGTCCTTATTCTTTTGATTGCTATTTATTTTATTTGAGACAATGTTTTAAATTGATTTTTTTTGTAATTTTTGTTTATCTTTAGGTCACATATTAATATATATGTATTTTAATGATAAAAATTAAATTAAAATAAACTAATGATATGCTTGGATGAGATTAAGTTTATACAAGTCTATATAAAGATCACATCAAGAAGCATAAGGATTTGAATGAAGAAATCCATCAACATGTCCAAGATGCAAATCAAGTAAAAACTTAGTTCTCAAGGATTCATTTTAATGCTTATTTTTTAATCTTTATATCTTACTCAATAGCAAATTAAAATGAATTCACACACATCACATTACATGCATAAATAAGATCGATATACACATTTAATCGGTTCAAGTTTCACCAGGTTTGAAACTGTCAAAACTAGTTTTTAAGCTGAATCGATCAACCGTTGTTCATATGTGATGAACACCCAAGAATTTTATAGGAATCGATCAACTACTTTCGCCATCAGAGGCATTCCAATAACTATAAATGGCTAGTTTCTTTTATGCAAAATAAAAGAGAAATTATGAACATACATGATATAAAAGCTATTTCAAAAGAAAAATCAACTAGAAATCATCAATCCTAACATACTCTAAGTTGTGTTAAATTAAATCTTTATATTCTAGCACAAGAGTATAAAATTTCACACTCATTACACTTACACACCTTTAATCATCCTACGCGTGCTATTGAGTGAGCTATAGAGATTATAGATTATAGTTTTCAATTGTACAATCTACTATTTGAAAGAGTGAATCTCGTTTTAAACAAATCATAATTGTAAACACTTGAGAGTTTGGATAAACTCTTAGCATTGATGATGTATTGTCACCAAGGGAAAAATCTTGAAGATGGAACATCTTCAAGTGATGTAATTTCTTGGTGTGGATTCATCAAGGGTATTACATCTTTCACTTGGATTAATAAAAGTGCAAACCCCCGGTTATAATTTTTCTAGGTTATTAAAATACGAGAAATTTAACTGATAGTAAAATGAGTTAAATTAAATTAAAGAAACCTAAATCAAGATAAAAATGGTGAAATTAATGAAATGAAAAGTGAATATAGTGCTAAATTGTTAGAAAGAAAAATTTATGGGGATAAAATAAATACGTAAGACTAAGAGTGGTCAATGTTCAAATAACAGAAGGTTAGGAGTTTATGTACAAATGATAAAATGACCCCTAGGGTTTAGAGGATTAATGTATATGTTTTATACAAGGATTAAACAAGAAAATTTGGATTTTTCTTGCGTAAAAATCATCTACTGACCAATTTAGCACTATTAAACAAAACGCTCAATCCAACTGTCAGATCGAACTAACAATTTACGAGGACCTCCTTCACATATAGTTTCATATACATTTAAAATTTTAGAGCGATCAGAGTTTGGTAAGGTTGTCAAATAATGTCGACAATTAGACTGAAAAATAGCATGAAAATCATTAATGGCAGTTTCATAAATATGCTTGATCAATTGGGAAATTCCAGCACCTTTCTTCTTCATTAAACCACGGTTGGACAGAAAAATAGGAGGAAAAAAGAGAGAGAAAAGAGAGTTTGGGAGAGAAAGAGAGAAAAAGGCAAGGAGAAACCCTAAAATTATGTTAGGAAAAGTGTTTTTTAGCTAAAAATCAACAAGAAACAAGAGATAAAAGAAGGAACAAGGGAACTTAGGAGACAAAGAGAAGACATATTGATGGCAGAAATTCTGATAGCTATAAATCTACCCTCCACCGTTGGATTAGAATGATATTTGGATATATTGTTCTCCTCCATATCTTATATATTTTCACTGGAGGGATCTTCTATATCAGTCCCTGTTTGAGAGATATCGCAGGAGGACAATTTCTGGGAAAATACACTTCTGGATAGTCTCAGTCGCCAACCATTTGCTCCATCGTCCACCATTGGATCGGGCTATAATTTGGATATGTTGTTCATCCTAATGCTGTCTAGAATCGGAACGGTGGAGATCAGAACTAACCACTCCAAATAGAAGTTATGCTTCTTGCACAGTAAGTCTACAAGTTTTAGGTCAGTTCGGTTAAACCTATGATTCTGGATATTTCACCGTTGGGATGGAGTTTATATTTGGATATGTGATACTTATAATAATGAATTATAACTTGGCTATATGGATTGCTTGTAATATTATTTTTTTGTTATTTATGGTTGATTGAAACTGTTGTCAAATTTAGTTTTGTGTGAGCTGAAACAACTCAAAAATTAAAAGGAAATGGAGCAATAAAGAGACTTAATTTTTAGAAGACTTTGAGGCTGCTATGACAGCCCTGAAAGTCTATGTTTAGGGGGGTGGCTAAATACATCTCCAAAATTAAAAAAAGAAATAGGGGCTGGAGTAACAGCCTTAACTATAAAGTTGTTAGGATAAAAATGTCTTCAAGAACTAAAGCAAAGCTGCTGTGACAGCTTTACTAATGGTTGTTAAGGGGTTGATTTGGATAGCCCCAAGAACAAAAATTTATGGGAAATTAAAGTCTTATATAAAGTGATTAAGGTGAGGTAAGTTTGGGTTAAGAAATTAGCTTGGAAAAGTCTGCACAGTTCAGGTTAACGGATGACTATGTGAACGTGAAATAATGATCTAATTTAGATATGAAAATCTTGCATGAAATCATATAATGATGCTTGTTAGTTGATAAGAAAACATTGAAAAGGGGAATGAATGATATTAAATCTTGGTCTTGTGTGGAGCAGGAGATGCATTGACTGCGGGACCTCAAGCTAGCAGAACGGGACCACTAAGAGGAACAAGTAGGTGTTTACCACTTCACCTCTTTATATTTTGAAGAGTTTAATATATTCTAAAATTTTATTTGTTTATGATGCATGTTGATTTAAGATAGTAAAGGATAAGAAGTTTGATAGTGGAAACAAGATTAAACATGATGGTTTGTGTCATGAGTGTTGTCGGGAAAAATATTATATAAGGTTATTGTACTTGTTATCCTAATTTCTAAGGGCAACTCGGATTGATATAAAAAGTCAGCCACATGAGTGAGGCTAAGGAAAGTTAGCCGACCATATGAGGAGCAAAGAGGAAAAGGGGGATATTGTGGTTTTCCTTAATGAATTTACTATAATAGGTTATTTTCTTTATGTGAAAGTGTGTGTGAATTGAATGAAATTAGCATGAAAAGAATGAGGGAACTCTTGGTTCCTTAAGGCCATGCTTTCGGTCAATTATGCATTAAAGGGGGAGGATGTTTAATTTGATATATTTAGCTTGATGACGTGTGTTTAATCGTGTCAAAATAAGGAAAAAATGCATGTTGAAATGTCACGGATTGTGTTTAGAAGAATATTGTTCGAAAAGTTTGTAAAATCGATAAGAATGTTCTATTTTGACGTTAAAAGGGAAGATTGAAATAAATTGGATAAATTGGCTCTTAAAAAGATTTTTTTGACACTCTTATATGGTATGTGTTATAGGTAGGGGTTGAGATAAAAGAGAAAAGTTGAATTGTGGATGTTGTGTGTAAATGGAAAGGTTGATCAATCTGGACAGATTCGTCTCCTGACTTTTGGAGAGAATTCGAATAGGAGGATGAGGGAATTAGGATCAGGTTACATCATAGTGTAATTGTAGTTTTGGATGTTGACTAACTAAGAAAACTGGTCTTACTTAATTTGGAGCTATAGAATTCCAGTTATGGGTCACCAACTGAGACTGGGTCATAACACACCTTATAGAGCAGTAGGTCTGATTTGTTGATGAATAATTTTGAGTGTCTTGGGGGAAAAACTATGTTCTCCTCCCTTCATGGAACTTGTAGCTCAGTGTCTTAGCTTTCTAACGAGACCAACCTTGCTTGAAACAGAGTCCTAGAACTTTAGATATAGTAAAAAATATAAGTAAAGGTCGGAATATGACCTCTGCCAATAGATTCGAAAAGTCCCTAAAACGACTATTTAGATGCGTTAAAGGGTGAAAATTTGGGTCCTTTCCCTTTAGGGAACATATGATATTATATCTTAGCTTCCAAAAGAAACCAGTCATGTTTGAAATGAAAATTTGTAATGATAACTATGGTTGGACAAAGAATGACAATATTAATGGGTAAAATTTGCATGGACTAGCTATGTATCGACTAACATACATTTAATGTATGTTAGTTAGGGTCCCGAGTAAGGGGATCGTTATGCATCGACGCCTACGAGGTGATGATGATACCAGTGAAATTGGTATTGACAATGTGTTAGACAGAAATAATTGTGGTTAATCTTATGGAATCTGGAATGGAAGTTGAAAATGGAAGATGAAACGGTTTTAGAAGTTGAATGAGAAAGAGTTCCAATGGAAATAAATATGGAAAATGGAAGATGAAACAATTTTAGTAGTTGAATGAGAAAGAGTTCCAATGGAAACAAATATAGAAAAGTGAATAGAATATGAATACATGTTTGCCTTTTTAAATTGTTGGATATTTGTGTTACTATACTTATTGTGATATTCATGTTTCAATAATATGCATTTTGTTTCAGGACCATCGCATACATGACAAGAGTAGATCCTAACTTTTGTTCACTTTTTATTATCTAGTTCTAGGGAGTATATCCTTGTATTTTGAAATATTAAAACATTTATATAACTTAATTTGTATAATTGATGTTTAAACTTGAATAGATGAACTTAACTCTGAAATTTATATAATCATGTTTCATGTATGCGTGTTTATCGCATTTATTCCTCTCTGATGATATTTGTTGTTATTAGTATGTTATAAATTTATAGTTGTGATGATGATGATGATTGTGAGATTGAGACCCAGGACAATTGGATCGTGATTGAGTTATAAGATATGAGATATTAAAAGTGTAAACATGGTATATGTCGATAACATGAGACCTCCCAGTATAAGGGAGACTCTGCTGAAATTTTGGTGGAATTTTATATGAGAACTGTATATAAAAAAATTAATTACCCGTATTTTTATGTACCAAATCATAGAAAAATAACTATAAATGCATATGAAAGTATGAGGCGTTACAAAAATAGTACAATACTCAAGTACGATTGGTACTTAAGGTGTGGATGTATGCTTGTTGAACCATGTTAAAACTGATTATGCAATCTTTCTTCCCTTATCTCTTCACTTTAAGCACTTTAATTATATTGTTGGTTATTGTATTATATGTTCTTAGTGTGTTTTTTGCATTATTTGACATAATTAATGGAACACCTAATTCACCTTCTTGGTGTTATTATTGCCTTAATCCTAGAATAATAATTCGTATCAGAGCTTAGTTCCTACATATATAGGTTTTCTTAAACTTGAGTTGAATGACAACCGCTAACTATAATGTTCAAAATGAAGGAACATCTACCTCTAGGCTACCCTTCTTTGATGGCAATTGTTATATCTATTGGAAAGTTAGGATGGTTATATATCTTAAATATATTGATTATAATTTATGACTATTTATTAAAAATGGACCTCACAAGCCTACTAAGATTGAAAATGATATAATGATTCATATACCTAGAATTAAGTATACCGATAACGATAAGAAGTTGTTTTCTATGGATGCTAAAGTTGTGAACACTTTGTATTGTGCCTTGAGTATAAGTGAATTTAATAGAATATCATCATAAAAATTCTAGGGATATATGACATGCTTTAGAAGTAGCTTATAGAGGTACTAATCAAGGGAATACAAAGTTCTTAAACTTCAAGAAGGATAGAAATATGAAAGAATCTAGTAAAGAGGTATTTAGATGCTACAAATGCAACAAGGCAGGACACATTAAGGTCGAATGCCCTCTTTTTCAAAGCAAGAAAGAAGAACCGCTATCATAAACGATCAATGAAAGCAACATAGAGTGATGACTCGGACTCTAGCTCAAGTGATGATGAAGAACATGTTGCAAACATGTGTTTTATGGCAATTGAAAGCAATAATGAGGAATCAAGGGAATATGGGGAATGGTTCTTGGATAGTGCTTGCTCAAGACACATGACTAGAGATGATTCATTGTTTTCAAGTATAAGTAAGATCAATGGTAAAAGTCATATTTGGAGACAACTCAAAAGGAAAGATCATTAGAGTTGGCAATATTGGAAGTAAGTCTTCTCCCTCTATAGAAAAATTGTTTCTTGTGAATAATCTAAAACATAATTTGCTAAGTATTAGTGAATTGTATGATAAAGGCTACAAGATCAAGTTTGATCATATATGTTGCTTAATCCTTGAAAATGATAAAGTTTTGGATAGTGCTTGCTCAAGACACATGACTAGAGATGATTCATTGTTTTCAAGTATAAGCAAGATCAATGGTGAAAGTCATATTTGGAGACAACTCAAAAGGAAAGATCATTAGAGTTGGCAATATTGGAAGTAAGTCTTCTCCCTCTATAGAAAAATTGTTTCTTGTGAATAATCTAAAACATAATTTGCTAAGTATTAGTGAATTGTATGATAAAGGCTACAAGATCAAGTTTGATCATGTATGTTGCTTAATCCTTGAAAATGATAAAGTTTTACTTGTTGGTAATAGAAAATGAAATGTTTATAAGATTAAAATTGATGAATGCATGAGGATAGAAAGTTGTCTTGTTGCTAGTATTAATGATAATTTTTTTTTGGCGTAAGTGATTAGATCATATAAGCATGAATATTCTTTCTAAATTTGTAAAAAATGAGGTTGTTAAAGGATTTCCTCATATTGCATTCAAAAAGAAGAAGTTACGTGATGCTTGTTGTCGTGACATGCACGATGTCGAATAACGGACCTGCCTCTTAAGAAATGGTGGAAAAAGGTTTTGGGTTTAATCATAAAATTATAATTATAAGTTCAAGAGTCGCCACCTAATGTTTTGGTCACTAGGAAACCTAATGGTTTGCAAGAATCCGGGTAAGGGACTAGTTGTGCAAGGGAAATACGCATCACCTTTAGTGCACCTTACCTAAGGTAAGTTTCATTGTTGTTTGATTGATATTCTAAGTCGGGTTTCTTTCCGTTGATCTTATCTAAGGTATAAGGCAGATCTCCCTTTGTGAGAAAGTCTTTACCTTATTGGGTTAAATCTTAATCGTTTTAAGGTCCAAACTTATTTTTTTTTAATATAGCTAAGACCTAGCATTCCAAATGATAAACTAATTATAATGAGATTTTTTGTATTTTGGCCAAACCATAATGGATAATCATACACCAGTTATGATATCCATTTTTGTATTTTTTTAAAACATGATAAAAGATGATTTTATCTTCCTTTTTTTAAAAAACTATGCATGTAAAACCTTTAAGACTTGGCTATATGCATGAAAACCAAACACATTTTTTTTTTGTTTTTTATGTTAAAGTTTATTTTTTAATTCTTGGATTTTTATGGATATTTTTTGAAATTTCAGAGAAAATCAGATATTTTTAATATCAGATTTGTATCTTACAGTGTAAATCTACAACTTAATATTATACAAAATAGTTGGAAAAACATGCGAGGGACCGACAAGTATTTTTAAAATGCCTTTTGAAAAATTTGAATTTTTTAAATATTATTATATTATATTATTTATTAAATGGGCTATACTCGACTCAACCATCTAGGCCAGACTTGGTCAAGTCAGGTTGGGCTGATTGACGACCCAACAAACCTCTCTTCTTTTTTATATTGGGCTGGACCCGACCCAGCCATTTGAGCTGAATTGGGTTTAGCCTAAGGCCCACATGGTCGTTGACCCAACTTAACGATCATGTTTTTTTTTTTGATCAAATGTAAGTGTATAAGAGATCAAAAAGTATACATTGCTGGAAAACCAACAAGTTCAGATACAAGGATGAACAGAAAGGGAACATGCTCCCTTAGAGACCTAAAGAACAACCATTGAAATGTAAAACCAGCATAGAAACAGACAATGGTTATGAGAGGAACCAAAAACAAGGTTCCTAACCTAACACAAAGCAAAAGACAGGATAAAAGAGTATCCTCATAACCACAAAGAGATCTTACAAGAAATAACAGAAACATGGAATAAGCATTGACCAAAAGCTAGCCATGCAAGGCCAATCACCACTAAAAACTAGATTGAAGAACCACCAAGTCGGTGATCATCAAAGCAGGTTGCAAGCCGATTAAGGATGAGTCGGCTACGACAGCAACAATAGAATAGCAAACTCCCAGCCTAGACAAAGAAAGCCATGTGAAGGAGACAGATGTCCAAAGCATGGCCAAAGTCAAGAACCGAAGTCAACAATGGCAGCCAGCAAGTGGATCTCCAAGCAATCACAGCCACATGCAAGAGCATGTAAATGCATTCCTTCCACACGTCCAAAGAACAAAGAATGGCCAATCAGAGCACGCCCATCCATCCAAGCTAAATAAGAAAGGCATAATGCTAGGACGTAACCACATGCATGGGCCATGCAGAAGAAACAACAACCAACCCGATCATGGATTTTTTCTGCATGGCCCATGCACCCCAGGGTCACTGACTACCGAGGGGACATTGAGGGATTCGCAATAACCAGACAGAAGAGGCCCTTCCAAATCCACCACCTCCATCATCAGCACATCAAGGGAAAACCCACTAAGCAAGCCGAAGACCCATAACCAGCACAGGCGAAACTAAGAGAAGCATAGCAACACAACAAATCAACAGCCAACATGAAAAGAAAAATGAACAAGGATACTAAGAGATACACGCATCATTTTACCATCTGCATGATTTCCACCCTACAAGCCCCCGAATGGCACGGCTTAAGGATGACATGCACCTTGTTATACGCAGCCAGTTTCTAATCATTTGCTAAAGAAGGGAGATCCAATGGTAGCTAAAGAACAGGTGACTCTGTGACTCCTCATCCACCTGGCAGAAGACACATGTTAAGTCAGTTTGGAGGAAGTGAAGCCTATCTTTGGTTCGAAGCCTGCCCAAAACTGCCAGCCATAGAATAAAACTATATCTTGGCATAGACCAAGACTCCTAGATAACTTTTCTCTAATGCACAGGATTGCTTTGAAGCCGCAAAAATGTATAAGCTTTGGCTGTGAAAGGTCTAGTAGAACTGCTCCAATTTTCCATCAAAGAGAGAACATGGGATTGGCCGCCACCCATCTCAACTAGCTTATCCCGAAAGTTGATGATTGATTTCCATAAAGGAGAAGAACTTGGGTGAGCTTCAGTGTCCCAAAAAGAATGAGGGTGTATATAGTAGTGATGAACCCATTGGATCCAAATAGTATAAGCCTTAAGATGAATATTCCAGATATGTTTAGCCAGGAAACTGTTATTAAGCGCTCTGAGGTTAAAAAGACCAAGGCCACCTTCATCCTTAGAAAGACAAACCATTCGCCAAGCTACCAATGCAGATTTGTTCCTGGAGACTGTGCCAGTCCACAGGAAGTTGCAGCAAAGACAAATAATTTGCTTGATAACAGTATCAGGAACCGGGAAGATGTTCAACCAGAATTGAACTATACCATATAAGACAGACTTGAGCAACTCCAACCTCCCAGCATAACTGAGATGCTTCCCCAACCAACTTTTAATAGCCGAGTCAAGCTTATGAAGAAGAGGGGAGAATTGGTTGGCAAGAAGTCTGTGAGGGCTGAGGGGAACTACAAGGTAGCGGAAAGGAAATGACCCTTCAACAAACCCCGTGTCTGAAAAAATAAGCTGCTTTATACTGTTCGAAACTCCACCAAAAAAGATGGATGATTTGGATGCATTGATTTCCAGCCCTGAGGTTCTCCCAAAGATGGTCAATTACTAAAACAAGGAGGATACAAAAGAACGATCTCCCCTTGAAAGCAGGATGACATCGTCAGCGAATGCAAGATGACAAATGCCCAGTGAGTCACACTTTGGATGGAAATGGAAACTTAACGATCATGTTAATTAAATTTGTCGTTGAATGTGAAATGTATTCTGCATACAACGACTACAGATGAGGATGAGGGGAAGAAGACGGTTACCTAATGCAGGAGGGAATGGCTAGCTGATCGTGTTGGGAGGCCAACATGAGGCTGGTGGTGGTGTTGATGGAGGAGTTGGCAGCTGGTGTTAGTTGCTAAAGGAGAATAAACCCGTGGTGGAGAGGAAAAAAAAGAAATTGATGGTGGTGGTGGCTATTACTGTTATTGGTAAGAAGATTAGGTTGCAAGGGTGTTGGGCTGCCCTTGGTCACGACATGGATGAGGTGGTGGTGGATGTAAACATAGTGGAGAGAGAGGAGAGATGCGACAATGACAGAAAATAAAATTGGGCGGGCAGATTTTTTTTCCAACTTTGCACCTTAATTTCTTGTTCTTCAATGCCTGGAATCCAATAGGGGGTGAAAGAGGGATATTTTATTTTTATTGGGAAAAAATCTTGGCCTTTGATTCAATTGGAAATGATCCCAACCGTTGGCTCAAAGGTGCAATCATGGACTGTGAAAATTGGCTGCTAAAAGCTAGTCGGGTTGGCCACTTTGAGGCGGCGTCGCGGTGGTTATAATGGCAGTTGGCTGGCAAGACCTACTCTAGGGTGTAGTACAATGTCAGATCATTATGGTGGTGTATGGTTTGCTTAGTTAGTGGGGAGAAGAAACATTAAATTCCCCTGAAAAGTAGCCATCTGAGCAGCTTTTTCAGGAAAAAAGAAGAAGATGATGAACAACAACCAGACGACGTGTTGTTTGATTTCTTTTTTATCTTTAAAACGACGTTGTTTTGGCTTTAGGGTTTTAATTTTGAGATTTAGCCAAAGTTCAACTTAGTCCTTCGACTTTTGATTTATTTTAATTGCACTCCTGATTGATTTCAAGCTTTTAATTTTATGCAATTTTGGCCTTGCCAAACTTCATCATCAACCTCGAATTTTAGCGTATATTTCATTTTTGGTCCTTTGCTTGGATTTATGCAATTTGATCCTCAATTGACCATTAAACTTTTAATGTTTTTCAATTTCACTCATGTCTTCAACCAAATTGAGTCTTTAGAGTTTGATGCCATTTTGAAAAAAATCTTTGGCTGTGAATTTCTTTAATTTAATCCCTAATTGATCTTAAACTTTGATTTTCTTTCAATTATACCCCTGCTTTCAATCAATTGACTTTGTAAAAATTAAGTTTGGTTATCTAAAATTCCAATCTTCTTAATTAAGTTCAAATTGGACCTACAATCTTAATTTTTCATCAATTAAGTCCCTAATAAAATTAATTGACCCATTAAGAGTATAATTAAGTCTTTGCACCTAATTAAATCTTTTAATTAGACCTAAATTAATTTTTAAACATAATTAAACTCTTAATTTGACCCATGATTAAATCAAATTAGTCTATTAAAAATCTAATTATGTCCCTAACTTGATTTTTATGCAAATCAATTCAAAAATCATTTAATTTGATTTTGAATCTGCATTGTCTCTCTAGTCTTGGGTATAATAGGATACGATTAAGTTTCTAATTCCATCCAAAATTACACTTTGATTTTTCTATACATTTGAAATCCTTCCCAACCTACTTTTGCCAAATCCCTAGTCTTCTCGCTATTATTACTTTATTTTTTATTTTAAAAGGAAAAAGGGTAAATTTTTAGGGAATAACCCAAAAATGGGTTATGACAATTGCCACCCTTTTTACAATGCTTGCGACAAAAGTCTCGTAAGAGACTTTAGATAGGTAACTTTGTAAATAAGAAAAAGGAATGAGAGATAACAAACTCACCAGATTAAAAAATGGTCAATCCTTCTTAAAGTATTTGAAATGAGGGCTCAGAAGTGCACTTAGAGGCAAAATATATAGGGCTAGAAAGTATACTATTTGGGATGAAGGCACATAGATGAAAAGAGACAAAGTTAAAAAGCGTATTATATGGGAAATGAGAGCTCAAATGCGCACTTAAAGGAAAAAAGATATAAGGCTAGAAAGTTCACTATCAGAGAGATAAGGGCTCAAAGGCACACTAAAAAAGAGATAGAGATAAGGTTAAAAAGCACATTATCTGGTATACGAGGGCTAGGAAAGCACACTCAAAAAGAGATAAGGTTAGAAAACGCTCTATCTAATGGTTGAGGGTTTAAAGGCGCACTTAAGAAGATAAGGGATAGGGTTATAAAGCATGTTATCTAGTAGACGAGGGCTGGAAAGCACACTTAGAAAGAGATAGGGTTAGAAAATGCACTATTTAATAGTCGAGGGCTCAAAGACGCACTAAAAAAAGGGATAGAGCTAAAAAGGGCACCATTTGGTATAAAAGGGCTAAAAAGCGCACTTGGAAGACTATATAGGGCTAGAAACCGCATTATTTGAGTGATGAGGGCTTAAAAGTGCACTTAAAAAGAGAAGAGATAGGGTTAAAAACCTCACTATCTGTATACGAGGGCTGAAAAATGCACTTAGAAGGAAAAAGATAGGGTTAGAAAGCACACTATCCAGTATGCGAGGGCTAAAAAATGCACTCGAAAGACAAGCAATAGGGTTAGAAAGCGTACTATCCAATAGGAAAAGAGATAGGGCTAGAAAGCACACTATTCGTAGGACAAGGGCTAGAAAGCACACTATTCGTAGGACGAGGGCTAGAAAGAGCACTCAAAAAAAAATGAGATAGAGTTAAAAAATGCACTATCATAAGGATGATGGCTCAAAGGCGTATTTAAAGGGAAATGAGATAGGGTTAGAAAGTGCACTATTAGAAGGAAAAGAGATAAGGCTAGAAAGTACACTATTTGGAGGATGAGGGCTAGAAAGCACACTTGGAAGGAAAGAGATAGGGCTAGAAAGCGCACTTGGAAGGAAAAGAGATAGGGCTAGAAAGCACACTATCTAGTATGTGATGGCTAAAAAATGCACTATTTGGTATGTGAGGGCTAGATAGTGCATTCAAAAGAAAGAAAAAAGATAGGGTTAGAAAACATACTATCTGGTATGCAAGGGCTAGAAAGTGCATTCGAAAGAAAAAAGAGATAGAGCTAAAAAGCACACTATTTGGTATGCGAGGGCTAAAAATCAGACTTAGAAGAAAAAAGAAATAGGGCTAGAAAATACATTATCTGGTATAAAGGGCTAGAAAGCACATTTGGAAGGAAAGAGATAGGGCTAGAAAACGCATTATCTAGTACATGAGGGCTAAAAAGCACATTATCTGATATGTGAGGGCTAGAAAGTGTACTTAGAAGGAAAAAAAGATAGGGATAGAAAGTGCACTATCTCGTGGTTGAGGGCTCAAAAGTGCACTCAAGAAGAGAATAAAAAGGGTTAGAAAGTGCACTATCTGGTATACGAGGACTAAAAGCGCACTCGAAAAGAGATAAGGATAGAAAACACATTATTTGATGGTGGAAGGCTCAAAGACGCACTCAAGAAGAGAAAGGATAGGGCTAGAAACCGTACTATCCAAGTGATGAGGGCTCAAAAATGCACTCAAAGGAAGAGATAGCGTCTAAAGACGCCCCATCTAAGAGACGAGGGCTAGAAAGCGCACTTAAAGAAAGAGATAAGGCTTTAAAGTGCACTATCTTAGAGATGAGGGCTAGAAAGCTCACTCAGAAGATAAGATATAGGGCTAAAAAGCACACTATCTGAGAGATAAGAGCTAGAAATCTCACTCAGAAGACAAGAGATAGGAGATAGGGTTAGAAAACGCACTATCTAGAAGACGAGGGCTCAAAAGCGCACTTAAAATGAAAAGAATAGGGGTAGAAAATGTATTATCTGAGTGATGAGGGCTTAAAGGTGCACCCGAAGGGAGATAGGGTTAGAAAACACATTACTTGGAAGATGAGAGCTCAAAGACACACTTAAAAGGAAAAAAATATGGTTACAAAACACATCATCTATTCTGCCAAAGATCAAAGTATAATGCATTATGATTGATATGTATATTTATCTAAGAAATATAGGTCCCCTTTCTTTATGAACTTTCCCTCTTCTTAAAAGTTTAAGTATCTGTAGTAAGCTTTAATGGCTTTTTCGCTTTTACTTACTTGAGTCACAACTTGTGATCTTAACCTTTAAGAAGGGCATGATATCATCATACTTCTTTGCTTACAAACCTTTATCTCAAAGTCGATAGCTATGCCTTCTATTTTCTGGTTTTTTAGAAAGGAAATCATAGAGCCAACCCTAATACGTGTTTTTTTTAGATTGCCCCTCCAACATGATCATGCCTCCAAGTGTTCAGAGTTTTTAGTTTTCTTTAGAGATGATGCTATGTGGGATATGGTTTGGTTATTTACAAAGATTGTTTTCATGAAACATTATTGGGATTTCAAAGTTATTCCAAACACAAAGACTATTTTGATGTCAATTTCAAACAAACTTGTTCTAAAAAAATTCAAGTGATTCCTATGGGCAGGTTTGAAAGTCTTTGTTCTGCTGTTTTGGTCAAAGCGTGAAGTTAGCTTTCATTTTATGTTTGGTTAATAGGGTTTTAATTTGAGGGTTTCAGAGAACCGTTCTTTAAAGCATTCATTTTATTTGTATGAATAATTAAGCTTGTTTCTCATGGGAAATCATTGCTTACCAATCCAACTCGCTTGCCTTTGATCAGAAAGGGCTTGGTTGGGCACGTATTGTTGGCTTCGGCTTATAGTTACAAAGAATAAAGGATACTTGTAGGCTTAAAATATGTTTAAGGGATTTTATGACCACGAATCATTAGTGCTTGTTTCCTAACCTCTTTTTGGTCCATGTCTTTCTAAACCTTAAGATTGACTTGCAAAATGGTTCATCATGCCTTGTAGTGTCGGGCTTGTGTTCTTTCTCTTTGTTTTCTTTATTTGGTTTTGAGCATCATAATCATATTAGCTATTTTTGTGGTATTCTAAAACCTTCTGGATTCTTTAGATTCTTTCATGTCTCCAGCTTTGTTTGGACAACTTTAATCATTGAGGATTATTCTGCATATTTGGATTATTATTTTTTATTCTCGCACTTGCCTCTAGTGTAGGATGTGATCTTGGTTAATGTTATTTTCTTAAGAAAAACTTACTAGGCTCAATAGGGACTACAAAGTATATATTTAGCCTTGTGAAAGGATTATTAAAAATGGCATTTTCTCATTTCAAATGCATGCATTGAGGATCGGTAAGATTTGCTTTCTTTCACGTGAACATGCAAAATAGTTTCTCATTATTCATTTAGCTAAAATTTAGCTTTAAAATCGTCTCATGGTGTTTGAGTTGTTCTTCAGGTTTTTCTAAGCATATGGTCAGATTTTTAGGAGATCACTTGAATTCCTAGAACTTGTCTTTTAGAATAAACACCAATTTTATTTCTGTTTTTGTACTAAAACTTTATTTTTTCTAGAAACTTTTGAGAAAACATGAGATCACGCATAGTTTTTAAAGAAAATGGAAACACACGAAAGAATTCTTGATCAAACTTCAATTTTTATTGATTGATGGAATATCAAAGTTTGGCCAATTATTCTTAGTGTAGTGGGTTTGTGAATTGGTGGAACTTTTAGAATTTCTGAAGATGTAAGGTGTGCTCATGTAGGTATGAAATAAAGAACAAAGATAATCATGAATATATAAAATGCATGCTATAATTAAAAAGAAGTGTTCATTTAATAAAGAAAGTCTTGTGTCATTATGAGCCAAATTGCCGATAAAACTAAAACAGGTTGAAACATGACAAAGTCAAAATAATTTTGCAGACATGATCAAACAAAGACAATTACTTTTTTAAACACAATAAGAGTAGACTCCATCTTCTAATTTTGATAGACCTTTTCTTTAGCCAACCTCCTTACGAAAGCTCTTGCAAAGATCTCATTTATGGTGTGGATAGGAAGCTGCGGTAGAACTTCATCTTCTATTTCAGCTTCCACTCCTTCAGTTTGCTTCTTATCCTGGCATAACAGGCATTCCAGAGTAATGACATGAAGATATGTCATACCAGATCTAATCACTTTTACAAACTTTGGAAAAATTGTTCGGAGGGGTGGGATGATAAGTTCTAGCTTCTAGTACTACCATTTTATCTTGATTAATATCATCACATGACTTTGTCTTATAAGATTCATTGGCAAAGGCATTTACAACTATATGAGCTAACACTAGTGCTCTAGACGACACAAATGCTCGATTGTGTTGGGGATCTTGACCTTATTCTCCCACTCTTTCTTCGAGGGAAGTTGTCTCTTGAGTTTGAACAAAAGTAATAGGTCTATTGGAAGGACCTTCACTAGAGGTATTTCTGAGTGTTTGCTCGAGTAAGCTAGCGATGCGCTCTTCATCATCCATACTTCTTAGTCTGAGTTGGGTGTCGTAGACTTTACAAATTGAAGCTATTTGGGGGGACATGTATTTCAACCTGATGCACATATGTATGTCATTCAAATTGAATGTATATTTATGCAAATGTATATACATGCATATTAGGTATGGATTAACATGTTTAAAGGGTTAATCCATGACTTCTCAGTTGAATATGGGCAAAAAATTTTAGTCTGATTAATCTGAAAAGATCTTTCCCAAGTCTTTATCTTAGTTAAATCCACATAGAGAGTGAAAAAAGGTGGGTCTAAGCTACAATTCCCTCAACTAATTACATCATCTCAAATTCTTACCTATATTAAAAAAAAAATATGGTCTTAGCTCAGAAAATCCCGTGGAGTTTCAAGATTATTGATTAGGACACTTTGATGCAAAATAAATTAATAGGGAGTTTATACCCTAAGGGAAAGTTCTAGGCCATTACATAAGGGTAAGATTTCTATCTGGTCTAAAAAAGGGTCTATGATCTTCCTAATGACCACCTTTCATGAAGGTAATATAGAAGTTTACAAAGAATGATTGGGGCATAGTATGACCGCCATTACCGAGTAAATGCTTAGTTTATAATTGGATGTTTCACAAGTCTGAACCTCGACTGAAAGTCATGAGGCAGACCACTACTCTCCATTTAACCTAGAATTGGGTGTATTTGTAAAAATTAAAATGCATGAAGATATTAATTCATACCCTACATATTTATGCATGAGCAATATGTAAAAATGCATGTTAAATGTGTTCAAATTAAACAGACCAAAACAAACATCCAAATAATTAAACAAGCAAAACATAGTTCAACTAGACAGGGTGTCCCCAATGGAGCCGCCATCATAGTGTTATGGCCACTATGAAACTTAATGGCCTGCGAGAGTCCAGTAAGGGATTGAATGTGCAAGGAGAAGACACACCACCCCTAGTGCACCCTACGAAAGGTAAATTGCATTGTTGTTTGATTGTTTTTCTAAGTCGTGTTCCTGTCCGTTGGTCTTGTCTAAGGTACAAGGTAGATCTCCCTTCGTGAGAAAGTTACTACCTTATTGGGTTAAACCATTTTAAGGTCCGGACTTATTTATTTCTTGAATATAGCTAAGACCTAACATTTCAAATGACAAACTAATTATAATGAGATTTTTTGTATTTTGGCCAAGCCCTAATAGATAATCATAAACCAGTTAAGATATCTATTTTTGTATATTTTTAAAAACATGATAAAAAGATGATTTTATCTTCCTTTTGTTTGGAAAATAAGAATGAAAAATCTTTAGGATTTGGCCCTGTGCATGAAAACCAAAAATATTTTTCATTTTTGATATGAAAGTTTATTTTTGGATTTTTGGATTTCTTTTTGGATTTTTTTTGAAGTTTTGGAGAAAACCAAGTATTTTTAATACCGAGTTTGTATCTTAAAATGTAAATCTACAACATAATATTATACAAAATAGTTGGAAAAATATGTGAGAGAACCACAAATATTTTTAAAATGCCCTTTAGAAAAAAAATTAAATTTTTTTAATCTTATTATATTATTTATTTATTAAGTGGGTTGGACTCGGTGTAGCCATCTAGGCCGGACCTGGTCAGGTCAAGTTGGTGCGACTGATGACCCAACAAACCTCTTTTTTTATGTTGGGTTGGACTCAGCCTGACCATCAGGGTTGGGCTAAAATGGGTCCTCCCAAGGCCCACATTGTCACTCACCCAGCCCAGTGACCATGTTAATTAATTTTGTCATTGCATGCAGATTGAATTTTGCATGCAACAGCTATAAAGGGGGATGAGGGGAAGAAGAAGGTTACTTGATGTTGGAGGGAGTGTCTAGTTGGTCGTGTTGAGGAGGTTGACATGAGGCTGGTGGTGGCATTGGGGGAGGAGTTGACGGCTAGCGTTAGTTGCTGGAGGAGAAGAAACCTGCGGTGGAGAGGAAGAAGAAGAAATTGATAGTGGTAGTGGTTGTTATTATTATTGGTGAAAAGAGGTTGCAAGGGTGTTAGGCCGTTATTGGTCATAACATGGATGAGGTGGTGGTGGCTATAAACATGACACAGAGAGAGGGGAGAGGCGACAATGGCAAAATAGAAAACTAGGGGGCTGATTTTTTTTGCCAACTTTCTACCTTAATTTCTTATTCTTCAATGTCTGAAATTCACCTCTATTTATAAGGGGTGGAAGATAGCCATTTTATTTTTATTAGAGATAAATCTTGGCCCTTGATTTAACTAGGAAAGATCTCAACTATTGGCTCAAATGTGCAATCATGGACTGTGAAAATTGGTTGTTAAAAGTTGGTCGAGCTGGCCACTTTGGAGTGGCGGCTGCAAAGGCAGTTGGTCGAAAAGACCTACTTTAGGGCCTAGTACAATGTCAGGTCATCATGGTGGTGTATGGTTTGTCCGGTTTAGTGGGGAGAAGAAGCATTAAATGCCCCTGAAAGTAGACACCCAAGCAACTTTTTCAGGAAAAAGAAGAAGATGATGAACAATAACAAGATGACACGTCACTTGTTTTTTTTTTGTATCTTTTATCTTCAAAACGACGCCATTTTGGCTTTAGGGTTTTAATTTAGCGATTTTGTCAAAGTTCAACTTGGTCCTTCGACTTTTGATTCTTTTAATTGCACCCCTGATTGCTTTCAAACTTTTAATTTTATGCAATTTTGGCCTTGTCGAACTTCAATATCAGCCTCGAATTTCAGTGCCTTTCTCATTTTGGTTCTTGGTCTTGGATTTATGCAAATTGACCCTTAAATGACCATTAAACTTCTAATGTTTTTCAACTTCACCCCTGTCTTCTACCAAATTGAGTCCCTAGAGTTCGACGTCTTTTTTAAAAAGATCATTGGCTGTGTATTTCTTCAATTTAACCCGTAATTGACTCTAAACTTTGATTTTGTTGCAATTATACCCCTGATTTCAATCAATTGACTTTGTAAAAATTAAGTTTGGTCCTCTAAAATTCTAATCTTCTCAATTAAGTCTAAATTGGACTCCCAAACATAATTGTTCACCAAATAAGTCCCTAATAAAAATAATTTGACCATTAAAAATATAATTAAGTCCTTGCACCTAATTAAATCTTTTAATTGGACCCAAATTAATATTTAAACATAATTAAACTCTTTGACCTATGATTAAATCAAATTGACCTATTAAAAATCTAATTATGTCCTTGACTTGATTTTTATGGAGATCAATCCCAAAATCATTTAATTTGACTTTGAATCTTTATTGTCTCTTCAGTTTTAGGTACAATGAGGTACAATTAAGCTCTTAATTCCATCCAAAATTGCAATTTGATTCTTCTATACATTTTAAATCCTCCTCAGCCTGCTTTTGCCAAATCGCTAGTCTTCTTGCTATTATTATTTTATTTTTTATATTGAAAGAAAAAAGGGTAAATTATGGGGGGAATAACTCAAAAATAGGTTATGACAATTGCCCTTCTCTTTACAATGATTATAATAGAAAGTCTTCTAAGTGACTTTTGATGATAAGCTTTGTAAAGAAGTAAAAGGAATAAGAGATAACAAACTTACCAGATCAAGAAATGATCAATCCTTCTGAAAGTGTTTGAAGTAATGACTCAAAAATGGCTTATGACACTTGCTAAATGGGTAAACAAATAAAAACATCTTTTAAAAGCAAGAACCACATTTCTATCTTAAAACCTTTAAATTTGCTACACATAGATTTATTTGCTCCAACTAGAGCTAGAAGTATAAGTGGTAATAGGTATGTGTTTATAATTGTGGATGACTTTACAAGATATATATGAGTTTTGTTTTTAAAATTAAAAGATGAAACTATTTATAAATTTGTGAAGTTTTTAAAGAGAGATGAAAATAAAAAGGATTTTTCAATCATAAACATAAGGAGTGATCATGGTGGTGAATTTATAAGTGATTTGTTTGAAATGTTTTGTGAAGAGAAATGATACTACCATAACTTTTCAACTCCTAGAACTCCTCAACAAAATGATATTATGGAAAGGAAAAATCGGTCTCTTCAAGAAATAGCAAGTGTAATGTTAAATGAATTCAATATCGCTAAATGTTTTTGGACAGAAGCCGTAAACACTTCTTGCTATGTTTTAAATCATGTCATCTTGAGACCAAAATTAAAAAAGAATATTTATGAGTTTTGGAGAGACAAGAAACCCAACATCTCATATTTCATTTTTTTTTTTAACACCAAGGATAACTTTGACAAGTTTGATTTAAAATTCGATGTTGGTATTTTTCTCAGATATTCCTTCTCTAGAAAAACTTATAGAGTTGATAACAATATAACACTTTATCTTGAAGAATCCATGCATGTCGTCTTTGAGAAAACTCAACATGACAAAATTTGAGATTTTAGATAACATAAATGAAAGTGTTCAACATTTAAGTTTTAATGATAAGACACTTATGAGGGACACTAATAAGATATGAACAAGGATCAACCAAGCTCAAGCCATCAACAATAAAATGTAAATAACTCTTTTGTGCCACTAAAAGAGCTAAGGTAAGTAAGCTTTCATCCTCCCAAGTTAATTATTGGTAATCCTTTTGAAGAAACTAAGAGTAGAGCATCTCTTAGGAACATCAATAAGCATTGTGCATTTGTTTCACATATAGAACCCAAATCTCTCTTAGAAGCTAAAAAAGATGCAAATTATATTTTAGCTATGTAAGATAAGCTAAACCAATCTGAAAGGAATGATGTTCGAAAACTAGTCCTTAAACTTAAAAATCAATCCATCATAGGAATAAAATGGGTTTTTAGGAATAAAATTGATGAATATAGGACCACAATGAGAAACAAAGCTGGACTAGTCATAAAAAGGTTATAATCAAGAAGAAGGTATTGATTATAAAAAAACCTTTACACCCATGACTTTACTAAAATCCATAAGAATGCTTTTAGCTTTTGCATGTCATACTAATTTTACACCTTTTCAAATGGACATAAAAGCATATTTTTAAATGGTTTTATCATGAAAGAAGTATATGTTGAGCAACCTCAAGGTTTTGAAAACTTTCATTTTCCCGATCATGTTTTCAAACTTAAAAGGTTTTATATGGTTTAAAACAAACACCAAGAGCATGATATGATAGATTAAAGACTTTTCTTATTGAAAATGGTTTCAACATTGGCAAAATTGACACCACCCTTTTCATAAAAAGAAAAGGTAAAGACATGTTGATTGTACAAATATATATTGATGATAGTATATTCAGTGTTACTAATGCATCTATTTGTAAGGAATTTGCAAAATGCATGTAAGATGGGTTCAAAATAAGAATAATAGGAGAATTAAATTTCTTCCTTGGATTGAAAATCAAACAAACAAAGGATAATATCTTTATTAACCAAGACAAGTACATCAATGATCTACTAAAAAGATCTGGGATGAAACATGTCAAGAAAGCCAACACACCCATGGAATTATTAACAAAGCTTAATATGGATGAAAATGGTAAGAATATAGACATCACTAAATATCAAGGAATGATCGGTTCACTCTTATAACCATTAGTAAACCCGATATTATGTCTAGTGTTTGTCTATGTGCATGTTTTCAAGCATGTCCAAAAGAATCCCATGTTAGTGTTGTTAAACATATTTTTTGATATTTGCATGGTATAATTGACTTAGGGTTGTGGTATTTGAAAGAATGCCAGTTAAATTTAATTAGCTATTCACATGCGAATTTTATAGGATATAAAGTTGATAGAAAAAGGTACTAGTGCAACATGTCACTTTCTAGGATCATCAGTAGTATCTTGGGCTAGTAAGAAACAAACTCAGTAGCCCTATCAATAACTGAAGAAAAATATATTGTGGTAGGTAGCTATTGGCTCAAATTTTATGAATGAAATAAATCTTAAAAGACTTCAAACTTAATTTTGATCGTGTCCCTATTATGTGTGATAACGCAAGTGCTATAAGTTTATCTAAGAACCATATACAACACTCACATACAAAGCATATTGAAGTGATACATCACTTCCTAAGAGATCGCATGTTGAAAGGTGAAATTGTACTTCAGTTTGTTAGTACAAAACATCAACTTGCATATATATTTTTACAAAGCCATTAGGTGAGGATCACTTTTGCAAAATATAAAGGAATCTAGGCTTTATACATATTAATGATATTTGAGGTCTTATGTTTGTGTATATACATCATTGGATATAGGTTGGACATGTTTAAGTGATAAAATATATACCATTTTAGCATAAAAAATGTTTTATAGAAACATTTTAATTAGTGTAATTGTGACGAACCGGCTAACCTGCTTATCATACAATTTCAACCGATTGACCGATTGAAACCGAGAAATAGAGGTTTTGCTACTTGATGAACAATAATTTTTTGAGGTTTCAGTTGGGTTTAGTTTTTAAGACTACAAATTAGACAAATTTTTTTTTAATCTCATAAGACATCGGTTTCGATCATAACTTGAAATATATGATTTTCATTGAATCGGTCGATTGGTTTATACATCTAGGACAACCGGCCGACCAGTTGAAATAGAGGACACAAATCTTTGCTATTGCCCAATTTTTATAGTTTTTACCCCCTTATTTCTTTGTGTTTCAGATAAAAGTTTTACATCAAAAGGATCTTTTTAAGTATATAAAAAAGGATCAGAAGAGAAATTTAGAAAATTTTAAGGTTTAGGTTAAACTAGTCGATCGATTTAACTAATTAAGGCAACCATCCGACCAGTTGCTTAAGAATATATACTACCCAACCACCTCCAAGTGACAATGTGGAAAGGTACATGACCACTTTCTCAAATAGATTTACTGCTATAAAAAGAGGTGTAGGTGATAAGGTAAATGCCTTTAGGATAAATACTTGAAGAAATGGTTTGGAGTAACATATATAACATGAAAAAGGTTATATATCCCTATCTAATTAGAATGTTCTTTGCTAATATGAGAACAACCTTTCAACCTAAGATCATAATAAGCCTTTAAAACAAGCCCATTGAGTTTAATTGTGAAATTTTGGAAAATATTTTAGGTATTTCAAATGATAGGCCTCATGTGTTTGAAATGAAGATTATCCCTACCATTAAAGGATTTGTATATGATAAGGTGATGATTATACATACCAGGAGACATGATTTTGCATCGGGTGCAAAAGTTAAAAGCCAAGATTTGTTGTTATGACCTAGGTTGTTACATAGGGTTACATATAATATTTTGCCTGAAAAAAGGCACTTTGATGAAGTGACTTTTATGAACTTGTGTCTTATCACTTGTATGATTAGAAGAAGAACAATTAATTTGCCATATATTATGATGAAGAATTTGATAATGTAAAAAGATAAAAAAACAAAAGTCATTGCCTTATGGTCAATGTTTGTCAACTATCTTTGAGTATTTTGATAATGAGTTAACGAATACGGATAGGACACCATATTCTAAACATTTAGAGATGGATCACAAAACCCTCATCAAGATGAAATTTGTATTAAATAAGGAATGTGCTTGGGTTGCAAGAGAAAAAATGAGAGTTCATATAGAAAAAGAATATGAGGAGGAACAAGAACAACCTGCTGGTGGTGATGATGAGTTTGTTGACATGTTTGCAACACCACCCACAGTTTTCTCATCAGAAGATGTTGGTACAATCTCTTGGTGATCAAGAATGGAAGGTCGATTAGAGCATATTGAAGGTGAGGTGCATCACATTCGAGAGGATGTGCGTGATATCAAAGACATGATGGCTAATCTTCTCTCCTGATATCCACCACCTTAGACGATTGTACCACCAACATCATGTTTTCTTATTTTCATGTTTTACATATGTTTTATGTCTTTAAACTCTTTTACCTATATTGTAATGAATACTATCTTTAGAACATTTTGCAATAGTTTTATGTCTTTTTCTCTATGTTTGCTATACTTCCTCTCTTTAGTTTTTGTTGATGATAAGAAGGAGAGAATTGGAATATATATTTTGAGGAGAGAAGTAGTGAATAGATATAAAACATAGTTACATGGTCAAGGGGGAGTGAAACTTATACTTATATATTGCTAATTATTGTTTAAGTCTACAAGGGACTATCTTGTGAAATATAAGGGGAGATACATATTTTTATATTTATAAATATATATTAATTGTCATCATAAAATATAAAGATATTGTTGACCTCTGCGTCACATATTAATATTTTATGTATTTTGATGATAATTGTCATCACCCAATTTTGGGTGATTCCCCAAAATTTATTTTTTTTCCAAAATAAAAAAATAAAAAAAATAAAATAAAATAAAGGCTGACAATGCGGAGAAAGCTGACCAAGAAAGGCTGCAAAAATAGGCGAAAATCAAGCTGCAATTTTCGAAGGAATTTCAAGGCCTAATTGTACCCTGTTATGCCCAAAAATAAAAAAATACAAATTCAAAGGTCAAATTAAATGAGTATTGGACGAATTTGCATAAAAATTAAGTCCAATGACATAATTAAATTTTTAATGGGCCAATTTGATTTAATCATGAGCCAAATTGAATTTTAATTATGTTTAAGAATTAATTTAGGTCCAATTGAAGGATTTAATTAAGTGCAAGGACTTAATTATACTTTAAACGGGTCAAATTAATTTGAGGGCTTAATTGGTGAAAAATTAAGTTTGGGAGCTTAATTTGGACTTAATTGAAAAGATCGAAATTTTAAGAGACCCAGTTTAATTTTTACCAAGTTAATTGATTGATTAGGGGCCAAATTTACATAAAAATTGAGGGACCAATTTTGAAGCCAGAAAAAATATTTTGCCTATAAATTGCCTACAATTTCAGCTAAGTAAAGGGGGGGCAATTTTGACAACATCAGAAAAAAATACAAAAAAACCCCAAACAAATAAAAACCCTAAAACCATCACTCTCTTCTCCATCTTTGGCAGCAGCCGCCCCCCCTTTGTAGGATTTTTGGTTTTTTTCCTCCTCAACCCGGACACTCCTCTCCATCAATGCCGGCCTCCACCAAGCCTTCAACAGCAACGGCCGCAGACCAGCCAAGACCGGTCATCTCTTCCACCCGTCATCAACGACCCAGCAACAACTCCTCTCTCACAGACCCGATCTGCCACCTGAAACAGAGGAGAAGAAGGCGATCCCCTAACCCGCAGACCGGCCTCCAGCAACAAACTCTGCCAGCCTTGCAGCGGCGTCTCTTTCCCATAACAGCGACGCCGCCTCCTCACCCATGACGCTGGGTCCTCCATGACGGATCTGCCACCGAAAGAAGAAGAAGATGACCGATCTGCAGAGGAGGCAGAGAAACGGGACAGATTTAAAAAAGGGAAGAAACCGAAGAAGATTTGAAAAACAAAGGAAATGAAAACTAAAATCAACTGCCTGTGTTGCGTTTTGATTATTTTGCAGGTAGTGGTGTCCCTCACTTTCGGCAGGGAAGGGCAGAGAAGGAGAAAGCAGGGAAGATCCGCCCGTTTCCGGCATCAGTGCCGGCACGTGAAGCCACGCGCAGCTAGGAACGGCGGCGCGTTGGAACATGCGCCGCCAGCGTTCCTGCACGAATTTCTGCAGTTCCTAAAGCACTTCCTTTGCAATTCCTGGAGTTTTGAGGATTGTTTTGTAAAGTTTGAATTATTTGATGTAATTTTTATTTATTTTTGAATATTATAATTTGTATTGTGGATGTAAAAAAAAGAGAAAAAAAAAGAAAAAAAAAGGAAAAAAAAGGAAAAATAAAAATATAGTAAAAAAATATATGTGTGTGTTTGAATGTTTTTTTTATGGATATATTTTTTAGGATAAAATTGCAAGGAATAAAGAAGGATTTAATATTTTGATCGGATCACGGTGTAGAAGTACAAACTTGTACGGAAGTTGTATTTCTAAAATTCGATGAAAAGATAAAATTTGTAAAACTTCTTTAACACATCACAGCCACAAAGCAGCTTACCTCAGGTTGGGTGCGTTAGGGGTGTTAATACCTTCCCTAACCACAACCAGTCCCTTACCCACAAATCTCTGACAAAGACCAGTACACCTGGGTTTCCTAGTAACCCTCAATTAAATACTAGGTGGCGACTCCCAACAAAATCAATTCCAATAACAGAGAGAAAAACCGCCATCGCCAGGGCGGGGATGCCGCGCGGGGTTTTTCCGACGTGCGACAATAATAATTAAATGAAAATGGACTAATGATATGCTTGAATGAGATTAAGTTTAAACAGATCTATGTGAATATCACATTAACAAGCATAAGAAATTGAATGAAGAAATTGATAAACAAGTCCAAGATGCAATACAAGTGAAGACTTAGTTTTTAAGGATTCATTTTAATGCTTATTATTAAATCTATATATCTTACTCAAAAGCAAACTAAAATTAACTCACACACTTCACATTGTATGCATAAATAGGATTGATATACACATTTAACCAGTTCAAGTTTCATCAGGTTTGAAACTATCAAAACTAGTTTTTAAGTTGAACAGTCGACTGTTTAAGAATACTAAGTAAACACTTGGGAATTTTATAGGAACTGATCGATCAAATGATATGGTCATTTGAATCGGTCGATCACTTTAGCCATTAGAGGCATTCCAATGACTATAAATGAATAGTTTCTTTTGGAAACACACACACATACATAGCTCTTTCTTATGCAAAATTAAAAAGATTCTAAACATACATGATATAAAAGCTATTCCAAAAGAAAAAATCAACTAGAAATCATCAATCATAACATACTCTAAGTTGTGCTAAATTAAATCATATTCTAGCACAAGAATAAACAATCTCACAATCATTACACTTACACAATTTCAATCATCTTAAATGCTATTGAGTGAAATTATAGAGATTATAGTTTTTAATTGTACAATCTACTCTTTGAGAGATTGAATCTTGTTGTAAACAAATCATAATTGTAAATACTTGAGAGTTTGGATAAACTATTGGCATTGGTGAGGTATTGTCACCAAGGAAAAATCTTGAAGAGGGAACATCTTCAAGTGGTGTTATTTCTTGGCATGGATTCATCAAAGACATTGTATCTTTCACTTGGATTGATAAAAGAGTATAATACTTAAGTACGGTTGGTACTTGAGGTATGGATGTTAGCTTGCCGAACCACGTTAAAAATCGAGTTTGCAATCTCTATTCCTTTATCCATTTACTTTAAGCATTTTAATTGCATTGTTGGTTATTGTCTTATATGTGCTTAGTTTGTTTATTTGTATTATTTTACAAAATTAGTGGAACACTTAATTCACCCATTTTTAGGTGTTATTAGTGCTTTAATCTTAGAACAACAATTTCATCATAATTAAGTTTTATTTCCTATCAAATTTGATACCCATTATTTTTTACATTTTCATCATTAAACTTTAAATTGGTTGGGAATTGAGCTTTTTAATTGAGACCGAATATAGGATTTAACAGATTACGAGTTTTAGATATTAATCAATGTTTAAAAGTTTCATTCAAGTTTGCTTCCCCCCCCCCTCTTTTTTTAAACTCATTTTTTTTAAGTTTCTCCCTTCAACATATATTCAATTAGAGACTAGGATATTATATTTTCATTTATTTGCTTTTTGTTGAATTTTTTAATAATTTTGAAAATGACCTAAGTTATCTCGGGTCTTTTTATTTGTTTTCTTTGCTGATTTTTTTGGATATTTTTTTAAATTGATTTTTTTTATTTCATCCTTCAATATTAAATTGGCAGGAAATTCATATTTTTTATTCAACCTAGGTTTAGGATTTCATGGGTTTCAAGTTTGAGATATTAACTCAAGTTTAGGAGGCTTGTCTGGGTTTTTTTTTTTTTTAAAAAAAAGAAACTCATGTTTTTTCAGTTTTATCCTTCAACATCTATATTATTGGTGATTAAGCTCCATTATTTTCATATCTTCTTTTTATAGGATGTTTTTTTGTGAATTTTCAAAATGACCGGGGATATCTAGAGTCTTTTTATTTGTCATTTTTTAATTTAATTTGGAAATTGTTTTAAATTGATATTCCTTTTATGATTTCATCCTTCAATATTATATCGGTCGGGGATTGATTTTCATTTTAGTTTCATCCTTCAAGTACGTGTTTTTTTTTTTATATTGGGCTTTATGATTTTATTCGATTTCCTTGCTATTTATTTATCCTAGTCCCATCATTTATACCACGTGTTTGACAGGTTGGCCTAAATTTGTTTTTAGGGTTTTTTTAATTTAATACTTTTTACATTTTATTTTTCAACATTAGGTTGCTTTAGAATTGAGCTTAGTAATATTTCTTGATTTGCTTTTTATTAGGATATCTCGTTTGCATGAACCGAATTATAGATTCTAATTGGCTTGCCTAGCTTACTGGGTGTTTTTTTAGTCCTTTTTTTATTGATTTGTTTTCCAAATTAATCCTTTAATGTTGGATTTATTTGGAATTAGACTTTGAATTGTTTTATTTTATTTAATTTTAATTGGCTTATCCTGATTTCATGACCTAGCTTGCATATTTGGCATGTTTGCTCAGGTTGACTTAAGTTATTTTTTTTAAAAAAAAGTCTTGTTTTTCCATATTTGATTGGCTGAAATTATAGATTCGTAGCCTCTTTTTTTATATAACTGTTCCATTTTTGGCAAGTTGCTATGATTCTTTTATATATATATATATATATATATATATAAACTGGTTTATTAACTATAGTTATTTAATCTTTTATTGTCTATTTAAATTATACCTGCCTTTTTTGCCTAGCTAGATCTACACCTTATCATGCTTTATTTTTTACTTCTTTAAAACACTCTTGCGTTGCCTTTTGAGTCTTTTTTTTTTTAATTGATGAAAAAACTTCCCAACCTATGGCATATCAGGGCTCACAAATCTAGTCAAGTAAAAGAAGATTACTAAACATGTTGTAACCCAATTCTTGACCTTTTATTTTTTTATATATTTTGAAAAATTTAGAAAAATCCAAAAAAATATGTTTTTTCATAAATTTAGTAATTTCCTTATTTTCGTCAAGTGTTAAAAATGGTCATATAAAAATAAAAAATATAGCTGGGGCTAAAATTGGACCAATAATCAAGTATCATAAACAAAAATTGAGTTTGAGAATTTTTAGGTCATAACTGAGGATTTAATCGAAGAGCAAATTTAGAAAAGGGCTTAATTTGATTTAATTTAGTTAAGAGTGAAATAAATTTGAAGTTTAAGGATGATTTTGAAATAAATAGCCAAGTTATAAGTCAATTTAGGTCCTAAATGAAAATATAATTTAACATTAGGAGTCAATTTAATTTAAAAATAAAGATTGGACAAAAAGGATATATTTGCAATAAATGGTTAAATCTGGAGGAATAAATTGATTCAATTAGGGGTACAATCAAAAATAAAAAATGTGATTTAGAAATTTTTGGGAAACCAAGTACTAATTTGAAATTGAAAGAAATTTCAAGATTAAATATCTAAATTGAATGAAATTCAAAAAGTTAAGGACTACAATGAAAAAAGATAAAATCATAAGGGGACCAATTGACTTTGTGTTTAATTTCATTTTAGTCTTGTTTATTTTCATTCCAATCAATTTAGTCCAAGTAATTCCATTTCAGTCCAATTATTGATTCATTTTAGTCCAAATTAATCCAGCAATTAATTTTAGATTTTCAATTGCAATCCCCACCAGTCAAGTCCTGATTCTAATCTTGTAATTTCAGATCCACAATCCAGAAATTCATCCCAAATCTTCAATCAAATCCTAAAAGAAATCAATGCTCCATTTGTTGGATTGAAATTAGTTTCCTTTTGGAAAGTGAATTCTGGGAAAGTGAATTATTTTATGATGTTTGGTATTGTAATGGAAAATAAGTTGGAAAACACTTTCCAGTGTTTGGTTATGTCATGGAAAATGAGCTGGAAAATAACTTATTAATGTTTTATTTTTCTTAAGTTTATTAAAATAATGAGGAATAAATCTTACAAATTAAAAAGTTGAATGAGAATGAAATTGAAAAAAAATATAATTTAATAAATTATCTCAAATAAAATAAATAATAATCAAAATAATAGAGATCAAATCTAAAGAATAAAAAAAGATGAAAGATGAAGAAATTAAAATAATAATAATTAACATTTCATAAATTATTGCAAAAAAATAAGTAACAATCAAAAGAATAATGACCAAATTTGATAGATAAAAAATTTCAATAAAAAAATGATAAGGGAAAAAGCAAATAACAATTATAAAAATGAGGACCAAAGTTAATATAAAAATTAAATTTTAAGAGATGAAATTGAAAAATAAATATTCAAAACAATATATATATATATATATATATATAGTAATCAAAAGTTTAAGAACCAAATTTGATATAATCAGCAAATAATATAACATTTCTAAATTTTTCATAACTTCTGGAAAGTGTTTTCCTCCCAAATTTTCCAGGAAAATACTTTCCTAGAAACCAAACCAAATTTTACTTTGACTGAAAAGCGTTTTCTGTTGATCAACTTTTCTAATATCAAACAAATACAGGAAAGTTTAAAAAGTAATTTGTTAAAAAGTGAATTTCAGAAACATAGCTCAAGTCCCAAAATCATTTCAAAACTTAAGCTGCGTATTAAAAGGAGAACCAAGAACAAAACAAGTGGGAGGAAACTAGAGAAAACAAAAAAACAAAATAAGATCCACCACACAGTCCCTTCACTCTCCCATTTCAAAAAATCTACAAATAGATTTTTCATCTCTCTCTTCCCTCACTGTCTCTCTCAAAACCAAGACCCTTCTTCCATCGACGGCTAGGCCAACACCATCTTTCTATAACATAAACAACCATCATCCTCTTCTTTTCTATTTTTACTTGAAACTAACACCAGGTAGAATTCCCTCACAGATGTCCCTTCCTCTCCTCCACACAATGAAGCCAAGCTTGACCAATAAGGCCAACATTCATCAGTGAAAACCATAATCGACGCCATAAAGTAGCCATAACAACCATTTCAGCCACTTCCGCCCATAAAGAAAGCAACCAACCATCATTTTCTCTCCACCAAACCAAAAAAACAGACCCGTTAAAGCCAAGAACTCAACACCCCTCTCACCATCAGCGAACCGAACCAATCAAGCTCAACCCAACTATCTCAGTGACAATCCAGTAGAAAAGAGAAGAAACACCAAGAGACAATGAACAAGAAAAGCAAACCCGTGAGAAGCAGGAGAAAAGATAAAATAAACAGATTGTGTATTGTGTGTAAATCTTTGCTTGCAAGTAACAGTGACCTTTGTTGCGTTGCATAAACATTACAAAAATACTAAAATAGCTCAGCAATGTATAGTAGATTGTGAGTATTTTTAATATGGATTGGAACAATGTTTATTGGGAGGAATTAGTTGATTCTCGTGATAAGTTATGAGTGATTTGCATTTTACTATTTTTTCATGGCGTGTGTAACATGCTATGGGTTCATTTGTGATTTTTGAGGCAGCTTCAGGGCTAGGTTAGCTAACATGTTGGATGCTTGGTGAGTGAGATAGGGATTTCTGGTCTATTGGTTGTCTGTTGTAGGTTCATCTGTGATTTTGGGGGCCGCTTCAGGGCGGGTTAGCTGACGGCTTGGCTTGGGTTGCTGGGTTGTTTGTTATCAGTGGGTGTTTGGTGAACTGTCATTCTCTTGATTTGTATAGTGTGGAGGGGTTGGTAGTTAGATACATGTCTTACCTGCAATGTACCCGGTTGCGTGGTTGTTCTTGAGAGAGTGCTAGTCTGGTGCAGATGGATGGGATTTTTGGTTGATTTTGCTCAAGATGACAAGGTTTCTTTGTTGTTTCTCATTGTTCTGGGCGGGTATAAATATTATGTAACTACGTTGAGTTGTTTATTTTAATTATTTCTTTTGAATTTTGCGGGATTCAAGGGATTGCAGATGAATTTTGCGTTTGAGATTGATTGGGGTAGCCATGCTTTTCTATTTATTTATTTATTTTATGTGCTTATTTATAGAATATTTAATTAATAATTCATTCTCTCTCTTGAAGAGTCTGGAAAAGTTTATATAGTTTCGCTGGCAACAATTGTTTTGTTTCTTGGGGCATTTTCCAGGGGTTTGGTTCGGTGAGTCTGCTTCATTCTCTGTAGTTTGGGATTTAGGGTGTTGGAATCTCTGTGTTCTGGTCGAGTTCTCGAAGATTGCTGGTGCTATTTCTGATGTTTATCTGTTTTGCAGTTTGGCGTTGGGGTGTTTTTGGGCTCTAATGGCTGTTGTAGTTCTTGGTTGGTCAAGGGTCTCTATACTGACCAGGTCGGTTTCCTGTGTATTTTCATTTTCTGTTGTGTCATTTGGTTTGGTGCTATTTCTGATGTTTATCTGTTTTGCAGTTTGGTGTTAGAGTGCTTGAGCTTTGGTGGTTGTTGCAGTTCTTGGTTAGTCAATGGTCTTTGTACTGACTAGATTGTTTTCCTATGCATTTCCATTGTGTTGTGTTACTTGGTTTCTATTTGGTTTGTTTAAGTTTTTGAAAAACTTGGGGTCGGTTTTTATGATTGGAATGCATGATTTTTATTACGAGATTAGACAACTGTTTTGGATTTTCTAGCAACTACATTAGAATGCTTCTTTTTTTTTTGGTTGCTTGCCTTATCTATCAGCGTTTCAATTGCTTTATGTTTTTCTTATGGATGTTTCGATTACCAATATTTGAGAGCTTAGAAGTCAGCTAAGTCTACATGACATGGATTTGACATGTTTGTCAGACCCAAAACCCTTGGATTTCGTGGACTGTCAAGTTCAAGGTGCATTGACTTGGCAAGATAGCTAAGTCCAATGTGTGTGGGCTTGGTTTCAATTTATTAATCATCTTTCAAACAGTTGATCGATTGTTTCTTAACATACACTAAGAGCGTGTTTAAGATTATGGTAGAGATTGTTTTTGAAAGTGTTTTTCACTTGAAAATACATCAAAATAATATTTTTTTTTTATTTTACTTTTTTAAACAACCACCACAGAAAACTACCACAGTACCAAACATACACTAAGAGTGTGTGTAAGATTATGGTAGAGATTGTTTTTCAAAGTGTTTTTCACTTGAAAATACATCAAAATAATATTTTTTTTAATTTTTGATATTAGCATGTTAAAATGATCAAAAAATATAAAAATATATTTTAAATAAAAAAATATTTTTTTTTATATCGTGATCTAGCTCCACAAATAAATAACACCTAAACATGTTTGTGTGACTATGATGACGAAGGCTTTGTCCATATACACATAACACACAAAACCAAATTCTCCCCCGGAAGCTTTGCTTTAATGCATAAACATCTTCAATATTTATTAAAAAAAACAATTATTTTATGCATTAACGTGTATTTGCAAGCTAATCTAACTTGATAAATCTAATGGTTGAAATTAAAAACAAAATTTCAATAAAATAACACAACAATTCAAAAATAATTTTTTGTTCATTTTAATTTTAATAATGAATTATATGGCTTGAATTTACGTCAAGCTTACTAGAGTGCAAGCTCTATGTCCATACAATCTACAAGAGCAATAAAATTCTTCCATTATAAAAAAAAAACAATAATAATAACAGGTCTTACAAACATGCCAGACCCACGCTACTCTGGGATTGGTTGGTGCCAAGTCCAAACGCTTTGGATCTGGCAAACATGTCAGACCCATGTTACTTTAGACTTGGTTGACGCCAAATCCAGACGTCTTGGGTCTAATAAACATGCCAGACCCATGTTACTTGGGTCTGACAAATATGTCAGATCCACGTTACTATAGACTTCATAGTCCTGCCAAGTCCACGCACTTTAGACTTAATAGTCCGCCAAGTCCAGGGGTTTAGGATCTGACAAACATGTCAAACCCACGTCATGTGAACTTGGCTGACTTTAAAGTCCATGAACATTAGACTTGGCTAGCTCCAAGCCCAAGCATCTTGAGTCTGAAAAACATGACAGACCCGCTTTACTTTGGACTTGGCTACCGCCAAGTCCAAGCGTTTTAGATCTGGCCAACATCTTAAACCCACGTTATTGTGGACTTGGTTGTCCTGCTAAGTCCACACATTTTGGACTTAACAGGCCACCAAGTTCAGGGGTTTTGGGTTTTTCAAACATGCTAGACCCACATCATGTAGACTTGGCTAACTTCCAAGTCTAAGAACATTGGACTTGGCTGGCACTAAGCCCAGGCGCCTCGGGTCTAGTAAACATGCAGATCCATATTACTTTAGACTTGGCTGGCACCATGTCCAGGTGTTTTGAGTCTAATAAATATACCTTTTTTAGATGGTATACAGATGTGTAAACGTTTCTGCATAGAAAATTACAAAAAATAGACATAGTTGATAGCTTGAAAAATAACTTGTCTTTTATAAAAAAAAGCATTGCAAATGTCATGCATAATAGCAACAGTGGCATTAACCCACATGCATGTTTGTAGTAGATCTCCATTTCAAATACCATGCTAATCACAAAAATAAAGTCATTTCCTACAAAATATAATTCTTTTGTTAAAGTGAACAAAAAATTATTTTAGAAATGACTGCAATCAATCGGGCAAATTGCGTGAACTCATGCAGTTCCAACAAATCTATTTTTTTAAGCATGCATGTGTAAAATCATGGATGATTTTTTGTCAAGATGGTAAAGTCTATGCTTCTAGTTTCCGGTTAGTTTCTGACGTCGGACAACCAAATCCTTAAAAACTTCTAAAAAAAAATTGAGCTTGGAAAGAATTTATGTTTCTAATGGATTTCAAGTTTTTAGGGTGGTTTATTGGGTTTTTGGTGGCAATGGATTGGTTTAACAAAGGTCTCTAGGGTGTTTTTTAAGTTTTTTGGTTAACAAATAGGTTGAAATTGAGTTTTTGGGTTAAAAAAACAAAGGACTTTATTTTTCCAGCCACCACAGTGGCCGAATTCTACATTGTGCAGGCGACGCGTTGTCAGCAAATGGGGTTTGACATGTTTGCTAGGCCCAAGGCGTCTAGACTTGGTAGTCAGCCATGTCTAGAGTAATGGGAGTCTGACATTTTTGCTAGACGCAAGATGTCTGGACTTGGCAGTCACCAAGTTTAAAGTGCATAGATTTGGCAGACAACTAAGTCCACATAACGTCAATCTGGCATGTTCGCCAAACCCAAAATGCCTGGACATAGCAGACCATCAAGTCCAAAGTACGTGGACTTGGGCGATCAACTAAATCCATAGTAACGTGGATCTGACATGTTTATCAGACACAAGGCGCTTCGACTTAGCGCCAACCAAGTTTATAGTAACGTGGGTTTGACATGTTTGCTAGATCCAAGATGCTTGGACTTGGTGATCAGTCAAGTCCAAAATACGTGGACTTACCAGGCCTTGAGCGCCTGGCGTACCAGCTCTACAAGCGTCTGGCCTGGTTTTTATATATATATATATATATATTTAGTTTTTTTTAAATAATACATTATTTGTGTATATTTTTTCAAATAATTTTTTGGTTTATGTTCTAATTAGATTGTGATTATTTGTAATGATATTGAGTGTGTTTAGTTTTTAGAGAGGTGGGTATGATTCATTTGTAGTTTTTTCTTTATTTTATATAAATTAATTTTTTTTTTTGAATATTGATTCTTTTCTAAGATTTTTAATATGTGTTGCCTTGCATTGTTTTTTTTATAATTATTGTTCAATAAATTTTATGTGTGTCGGTTTCTATTATAAATTTTATGTGTTTTTCTATTACAAATTTATTTTGATAGAGGAATTTATTAAACATGACCAGGTAAATTACTTATATTGCGATGTGAGATATTTTGATCTTCATTTTTTGCTATATATGCAGAATTTGGTGGAGAAAACTATTTGGTCAATGCTTGCCCAAGAAAGTTTAAAGGCTTTAAGTGCTCTTAGGTTACTTTCTCTTGATGGATAAATTTACCTTATAAGATGAGTGTTTGAGGTATCTACCATACTCATTTTATACACTAGGTCTAGACACATAGATGGATACATAAAATGTTTTTGCAAACACTTATTTAAGTTTTTCAGGTCCTTGCAGTAACAAGGAGTTAACAAGCATTTGTTAATCTATACTTGCTAACAGTTGCTAAGACTTTACTTCTCACTCAAAAGTTGGGCTTCCATACTCTTTTTGTTCATCATGCCACTTTTTGTTTTGAGTTGCTCAAACAATGCCTATGTTAGATTAATGTCCCTTTACATTTTACAATTTGATTCTTATATGAAATTCAAGACAGTTTAAGCAAATTTTTTGCATGCTACTTATCTGCTGCTTGAAAGCCAAATCATATACATTTTAATGCTACAAACTCTTGATTGCATGCTTAGAAAACACTTTTTTTCCCTTTCAATTATCTTAAAATTAAAAGTAACGTGTTTCTAGAAATAGCTCGCAACAATGCACGGGCAACTTATCTAGCGAAGAGCTAAAGGAGATCTATCTGATCCATTGGTTTTTTCTCTCTCAACAACGACAGCGCGTTGTTCCACACATTAGTAATATCAGTAGTACATAAAACCTATGTACCATCACTATTCCTATGGGTCGAGTGTTGTTCCAACAACTTCCTTGTTTTATCATAACGACCTTAATTTATTATCAATATTTTAAAGGTTCATTTCGAGTTTTAGATGATTATTGATGTGTTGCGATTTATTGTAAACATTTATATTTGTGTGCGTGTGAGTTAACTAGTAAAAATAATATGTGTGTGTTTTTGTATCTTCTTACATGTTTTTGAATGCTTAAAACCAAAAAGAGAAAATAAAATCAAAATTTTTAATTGAATAATGGCCAAGATTTTAAAAAAAGAAGCATAAAAAATATCTCTCTTTTGCATAATTTATCTTTTTTTTTAATACGATGTTTAGCATAGAAAAAACAAAATAAAAAAAATCAATTTGCATGACTTGGCATTGTAAAAAAATATATTATTTTTGCATGTTTTTTTGAGCCTGACAACAAGTTTATAAAGCCCATTAAAATCTTGGTTCAATAAATTGGCCCATTGGGCTTATATACCAAGAAGATAAAAAAAATTCATATTTTTTTATATAATAATAATAAATAAATAATGATAAAAATTCTTAATTTATATAATAATAAATGTTGGTTCAAAACCTAATTTTTATCATCCATAAGAGTTCAACGCCTATTCTTTTAACAATCTTAATGAAACCTCTTTTTTTAGGGATAAACATCATATTTTTTATATGTCTCATTTTTAAAGGGATTAATGTCTAAATTTTATAATCAATGCGGGTTATGTCTATTTTTAACAATTTCAATGAAAATTCTTTTTTAGGACTTAACTTCAACATCTTTGACAAGTCTATTATTTTTAGGGATTGATGTCATTTTCTAATATGTCTAAAGACCAACGTCAAATTTTTCTCAAATAAATTGAAAATAAACTAAAAACAATTAGGATAATTAAGAGCAATCAAAAAGATAAATTTAGGAGAAAATACATAGTAAAGGTAACCTTTCATTAGAAAATATTGGGTGATGTTGTTTTTTCTTTAAACATAACTAATCCTTTACCTGAATCTTTGAAACCAATGCATATTTTAGGATCCTCAGTTTTCTCTAATTACTAGATGGCAACTCTAATTTTCCATGACACATTTTCCCCCTCAATCTTAGAGGAGTCCCGCCCATGATGTCCACCAAGGTGCGACAAAACATTTGAAATTCTTTATCCTAGTTTATTAGAATATAATTTTTTGAGGTGTTACGTTAAAGTCATAAAAAATATTTTTTTTAATAATTAAAATAAAATTGTATAAGGTTGCAATTGGCATGGATATATGCATGTATGGACAATAATATTACCTTGCACATCTAAAAGATTGGGTTTCCTAATTGACCTTCAATATTTATATGAGCATCCCTTTTTTTTTCTCTTTTTACTTTTTTTTTTAATTTCATCATAAATTTTTTTTAACTGTCAATTGGGTTGTTTTTGAACTGACGAAGTTGACTGGATCACATCAAAACGACTCATGTATTGTTTAATTTTAAACCTAGGCTAGAAAAAAAATTATTGTGGAATTGTCTTTTAGATTGTTAATTTGAGGTTTGAAGAAAAGTTTGCAATTTAACCCAACAAGAGCCTTGCCGTGGAGAACCAAAGCTATATACAATTGATCTGTAATATCCCACATCGGTGGGTGAGGACTTGGGGGAGGGCCTTATATGAGCATGCTTACCTTGACTAGTAAGATGTGTTTTGGGATCATGCATGGCTGCCAAGGACAAATCCGTGAGGCTCGTGGGCCAAAGCGGACAATATCTTGCAAGTGGGGTAGGGTGTTATATTTGGTATCAGAGCCTGGCTCACTAGCTGTCCGATAGTGCTGACGGGGTCGTCGGGCTTTTTAAGGGAGGTGGATTGTAATATCCCACATCAGCGGGTAAGGACTTAGGGGAGGGCCTTATATTAGCATGCTCACTTGACTAGTAAGACGCGTTTTGGGATATTGCATGGCTCCCAAGAACAAATCTGTGAGGCCCGTGGGCCAAAGCGGACAATATCTTACAAGTGGAGTGGGATGTTACATGATCACCCCCACCTTATGCCTATAACAAGACAGGAATGAGATGTATAAATCACAACAAAGTTGATCAATCCTTCAAAGAGTGTGCAAGTTCAATCAAGAACTTAGAATGGAAATCACTCAACCATTTTAAGAGAAATAAGCACGCAATATATGACAACTTTTGATAAAAATCCATCAACTTTAAAATAATATTAACAATTGGTTTATATAGTAAAAAGCTAACCCTAATTTGACTTAATGGATTCAAACTTGATAAATAGATCTTAACACATCGTAAGCCAAAAATAACTAAAGTAATAAAATAAAAACTAACCCAAATAACCCTTAAATCCCCTAGGCCCTATAATAAACTAATAAATAAATAAATAATAGCCTACCAATTAAAACAAATCCAACGTCAAATTTTATAATTTGTTGGCAGAATTGAAGCCTAGTTTCAAATGACCATATGTAGGTCTTCCATATGATTTGTTGGTTCTTCCTCATCATTATGATTTAGAAGGTCTACCATATGTAGATGGAAATGTGTGGATGTCTACTTTCCAATATAACTAGAATTACATAAAAATTCATTATGTAGTTATGGCCAAAATAATGGTAAAAGACCAAAACTGACAGATTTGAATCTTCATATTCCAATCTTTCTGTAATGTTTGAAAGCTCCCTTACAAGCCCTTCTTGAACATGAATCAAATTAATCAAGGCTTGTTCTTTATTATTTGATATCATCTCGAAGTCCATTTTAGCTCATGTATCTTGAAGAAGTCTATTAATTGCCTTATTTAACCTTTTTGCTCTAAGTCTCGTGACTAGACCCAATGGAACCTTTAATGGATCTCTTGGTGTTAAAGCTAAGATCGCATCATTCCCTTTCTTCTCGAAAGATTCCTTTCTCGAATCATCACCTACATCAAGCAAAGAAAGATCAGATACATTATATGTAACACCAATACTATACTCACTTAATAATTCCACTTTGTAGGCGTTATCATTGATCTTCTCAAGAATTTGGAATGATTCATCTCTTCTCAACATCAACTTAGATCTTCTTTGAGTAAGAGATCTCTTTTTTCCTTATATGCACCTAAACCAAGTCTTCTGATTCAAATACCATCCTTTTCCTTTCCTTATTGACTTTAAATGCATGGTGCTTATTCATCTAAATCCATTTTGCACTAATAACATAAATTAAGAAAACAATTATTTCAATGCAAAAATCACATTTCTTTATATTAGCATATAATCTTTCTTTTCTAAGTATTTTAAGAACTTGTCTTAAATGATTAATTTGCTTATATAATCCTCTGCTATAAATCAATATATCATCAAAATAGACAAAAACAAATTTTCTAATGAAAGCTCTTAACACATGATTCATTAACTTCATAAATGTACTAGGGGCATCAGTCAAACCAAAAGGCATTACTAACCATTCATACAATTTATATTTAGTTTTGAATGTTGTCTTCTATCCATCATTTTTTTTCATTCTAATTTGATGATAACCACTTTTCAAATCAATTTTAGAAAACATAGAAGAACCATACAACTCATCAAGCATATCATATAATCTAGGGATAAGATGTCTATATTTTATCATAATGTTGTTAATGGTTTTACAATCAACGAATATACACCAAGTATTTTCCTTTTTAGGAACAAGTAATATTGAAATTGCACAAAGATTCATCCAATCTATATTTAGTTTTGAATGTTGTCTTCTATCCATCATTTTCTTTCATTCTAATTTGATGATAATCACTTTTCAAATCAATTTTAGAAAACATAGAAGAACCATACAACTCATCAAGCATATCATATAATCTAGGGATAAGATGTCTATATTTTATCATAATGTTGTTAATGGTTTTACAATCAATGAATATACACTAAGTATTTTCCTTTTTAGGAACAAGTAATATTGAAATTGCACAAAGATTCATACTTTCTTAAATATACTTTTTCAACATCAGTTCTTCCACTTGCCTTTGAATCTCCTTAGTCTCCTCAGGATTACTTCTAATCAATTTATAATTGATGCTTTTGGCATAAAATCAATTTGATGCTCAATCCCTCGAATTGGTGGCAAACCACTAAATATATTTTTAGGAAATATGTCTTCAAATTTATGCAAAATAACTTTAGCGACATTTGGAATTCAAGAATTCAATTTATTAGAATTAAAATATGCCTCCTTATACAATAGTAAAATCATAGACATATTGGAATGATAAGCATGAGTAAGGTCACTTTGTTTTACATAAAAAATAAGGTGTTTCCTTAATTTTTTTTCACACTTTTCTTTTCTCACCCTTGCTTTCTTCTCTTCACTCTCGACCTTCTCTATGTTTTTTTTATTGAAACCTTCAATCCTATTTCAAATGGCCAAAACTTTCCCATTAATTGTTTCACACTCATGGCTCACATTATTTTCACTCGGTCTCACATCTCTATTGTTATTTTTCATAAAAATTTATTCAACTTCCTCGACTTTCTCAAGCTTCAATAGATCCTTATCAGTAACATACCTATTGATGAACCCATCACGCTTAACCTTCCTGTCAAACTGCCAAGGTCTACCCAACAATAGATGTGTAGTATGTATATAAATTACATTATATATAATCTCATCCTTAAACTTTTCTATTTTGAATGAAATCAAAACTTGCTTAATCACCCTAACTTCTCCATATTTATTCAACCACTAAAGCTTATATGACTTAACATTCTTAGATGTATTCATGTTCAACTTTTTAATAAAAGTTGAGCAAACAACATTAGTATAACTACCATTATCAATTATCATACTACATATCTTATTATCAACATAACACCCAATATGAAAAATATTCTCCCTTTATTGCTCTACACCCTCTTTACAAACCTAAACACTCAAAGATCTCATAATAACAAAATATTCTCCTTGCATAACATACTACAAATCATTATAATCGTCTAACTTTGGCATCCATTCCAAATCATCCTTACTAGCCAATTCTGCCTCACCATCATCCTTTATAATTGCAATTCTTTTATTTGCATATTCATGTGCATAATGCCCAAGCCCTTGACAAAAAATACCTAATCTTTTACTTATGCTTCGGTTGAGCAATATTTTTCTCTTTTTCCTCCAAAACTGCAATTGCTTCCTAATAAAAAAAGGTTCGGCTACTTTAGGTGTAGTCATTGGTTTCACCGATGCATTACCCTGTCTTCTAAAATGTGACTTCTAGCCCAAAAAGGAACCTAAATATCCATTAGGTTTTACACTAAAATGGAGAAACAATTGAATTGGTGGGTGGCCGAAGGGTACTGCGTGTATGTAATAGAGTTATTTGATATTGTGTTGCCTAGGAGGATAAGAATAGAACTGAGGAAATGTATAAGTTATAGGGGAAACTCTGCTGTAAATTTGGTAAACCAAAGAATTAATAATGAGATATATTGTTAGACAGATTGCACAAAAATTTTTTACCTCATTTTACCCAGACATGATGATTAAAAATATGAAAGTTACATGAAAATTTCAAATCATTGCATGATGAATTAGAAGGTCTACCATATATCACTAGAAATGTGTGGGTGTCTACTTTCCAATGTAATTAGAATCACATCAAAATTCATTTTATAGCTTTAGTTATGGCTAAAATAGTGGTGAAATGTCAAAACTAGCAGATTTGAATCTTTTTATTTCAATTTTTCTGTAATATTCCTTCTTAAATATGAATAAAATTAATCAAGGCTTGTTTTTCATTTTTTAATATTCTCTTGAAGTCCACCTTAGCTCATATACCTTGAAGAAGTCCATTAATTGCCTTCTTGAATCTCTTTGCTCTAAGTTTCGTAACTAGACCTAATGGATCTCTTGATATTGAAACTGGGATCGCATCACTTAGGCTAGAAAAAGAGTTGGATCAAAAGATTTTTTCTGTCAATTTCATTATTTTTTTCTCAATTTCATTCTTAAACTTTTTCTATCGATTGATCATGTTGTCTTTGGACATGGTAAGTCGATTGGATCACATCAGGTTAATTTTCATATAATTTTAATTTTAAACTCAAGTTAAACAAGAAGTCAAGTTATGAAATTTTAATATTGAATTGTTAAATTGGATTTAATAAAAATATAGCATGGATCTAGTACCATCTATTTAACTTAAGTGATGTACGAGTGTTAGTGAGAGTAAGATATATGAAATAACCTACAAACTCAAACTTGACCTATAATCCCTAATTTATACGTTCTCATGAATAAACATGCAAAATCAAATTAATAATGCATGATTTTTTTTTAATCCATCTACACCAACATAACCTTTCTCCTGATTTTTGCACACGTTCTTTGCTCCAGGAGAAAAATAGAAATGGAAACAGAAGCCCTAATTAAACCCTTTTAATTAGAAAAGAAAAAGGAAAAAAATTTCTTACACCGGCCTCTTCCTCCGATCGATACACTAACTATATAAACCAAGAAACCTCCCTCTCATCTGCTTAGCTCAAAAAACAACAATATTAATGGCAATCAAGAATCATCCTTTTTTCATCTTCCTCTTTGTTTTCTATATCTTCATGAGTTTTTCACCAGAAATTGCCCATGCTGGATCGTATTTGTCCACCATAACAGGGGGCAACTGGGTGGTTCTCCAAGAAAGCATAGGCATCTCAGCCATGCACATGCAAGTCCTTAGAAACAACAAGGTCATCATGTTTGATCGCACAGACTTTGGCCGCTCCAATCTCTCTCTTCCAGACGGCAAGTGCCGGTACAAAGACGAAGCGGTTAAGCCTAAAGATTGCACTGCTCACGCCGTTCTTTATGACATCGCTTCCAACACCTTCCGCCCTCTCATGGTCCAAACTGACACTTGGTGCTCTTCTGGTTCCCTCGATTCCTCCGGCAATCTCATCCAAACCGGCGGTTACAAAGCAGGCGAGGCCGTAATACGCTCTTTCACCCCCTGCGATGACGATTCTTGCGATTGGGTGGAGCTGACAAACCAGGTTCTTTGGAACCGGAGATGGTATGCCAGTAACCAATTACTCCCTGATGGTCGCATAATTATTGTTGGTGGAAGAAGGGCTTTCACTTACGAGTTTTATCCCAAGAACCCTCAAGAAAGAGACAATTTCACATTGCCTTTCTTAATACACACCAGAGACCCTCAAGAAGAGATCAATCTTTATCCCTTCTTGCACCTCTTGCCTGATGGTAATCTTTTCATTTTTGCTAACAACCGATCCATCTCGCTTGACTACAAACGTAATAAGGTGATCAAGGAGTATCCGGTTATGCCTGTTGGTGACAGAAGAAACTACCCTTGCACTGGCTCTTCTGTTTTGCTTCCTCTCCGGTTAACCGGAATCACCAATGTGACTGACCATCCTGAGGCAGAAGTCATGATTTGTGGTGGGGCACAGAAAGGTGCCTATATCAAGTCCAATTATCTCCACATTTACGGGCAAGCATCAACAACTTGTGGCAGGTTAAAGGTGACGGACCCGAAACCCGAATGGGTCATGGAGCTAATGCCCATTCCTCGGATCATGAACGATATGTTACTGTTACCCACAGGAGACTTGATTATCATCAACGGCGCAACCAATGGAAGCGCTGGTTGGAATGACGCCATGAATCCAGTTTATAACCCGGTTCTTTACCAACCAGATGAAGATCCGACCCGAAGATTTGTTGTGCTTAGCTCCTCCAAGATTGCCAGGCTGTACCACTCCACAGCTGCGCTCTTGCCAGATGGCAGGATATTAGTGGGAGGGAGCAATCCGCACCAGGGGTATAATATGACAGGGAAACCCTACCCAACTGAGCTGAGTTTGGAAGCTTTTTACCTACATTACCTGGACCCACAGTACGCGTATCTAAGACCTTCAATTTTGACAGTGGAGTTGTCCGACAGAGCGGTGTCGTATGGAGAGTTGTTCTCCGTTACCTTCGTGTGCTCCTCCTACCGTCTGGATTTGGGGGTCTCCGTCACCGTTATTGCACCGTCTTTTACTACACACTCGTTTGGCATGAACCAGAGGATGGTGGTCCTGAACGTGGTGAGTGTGGTCCAGTTATCCATGTTTGCTTATAAGGTTAATGTGATTGGACCAATTAATGTTAATGTGGCCCCACCAGGATATTATATGATGTTCGTTGTCCATGCTGGCATTCCTAGTAATGCTGTTTGGGTTAACGTATGCTAAACCTTAGCTTTCTTCCTTTTCTTTTCTTTGATCCTTGTATGTCAGATTTTTTACTTTTCATTAATTGTTGAAAATATTATGGAATGTTGTCATGTAATCTTGTGCTGTAATTGCCTCTTGCTGGAGGCTAGGTATATAGATAGAGCTTTGCACTCAAATGAAATTGTAATGGATAGA
>Ga0325414_1000047_pt1 | contig 59895 bp, 51 predicted proteins | sample PopdelMetagenome_8_FD_206183 | JGI IMG/M metagenome (GOLD analysis project Ga0325414, IMG submission 206183) | Populus deltoides microbial communities from Bellville, Georgia, United States - Leaf-PdKOR-R3 | ecosystem: Host-associated > Plants > Phyllosphere > Phylloplane/Leaf | place: USA... | reverse complement strand
AGTACTATAATTTTTTAGAAACAGTAGTATTACATACAATGAAGGAAATAATTTATTGTTAAATGATAATTTAGACATGTTATATATAGAAATAAAAGCAATTATTTATCATGAGTTTGGGTGGAATTACAATGATATTAATATTGAAATAAATTGGAGGGGTCACATTGGTGAACATCAATACTATTTTGTATTGATTGTGTGATGATAATTTTTAAACAATAATTTATTTTTTTATTCATAGTGATTTGAACATGATGGTATTGCATGTTAATAGTCGATTTAAAATTATAATTAATAATAATTATATTTTATTATTAATAAATGTTATTAACTTAGTTAATTAGATTTTAATTATGGTGTATAAATTTAAATAGTTAATATTAATATAATTAATGGTTGACATTTATAATTAAATTAATTCATTATATTTAGTTATTTTAAATATATTTGATAACCGATATATTTATTGACCATATATATATATGGCATATTTATAGGATGATCATATATAATATTTTTATTATAAAATCTCTTAAAAATACTTGTTTTTATTTTAGTTTCTCATATATCTCTGCACATAATTAAAATTTTTTTTCTATATTCCTCTTAAATTTACTGTGTTTTCTTTGATCTCATATATACTTTATTAACTTAATCAAGCAAAAAGTGTAATTTAAAGGTTTGAGAGGTTTTTGCTGAATTCAAAAACTCTAATGGATGGTTGAATCTTGAAAGAGAAACAAATTATATGAAAATTATTGCGTGCCACAATCTCAGGTTTCTTTTAAATCTTTATTTTTTTTTATATTTACTTCTATTTGTTATTTTTATTATTGATTTTAGTTACTAATTTAATTAAAATTTAAAAAATAAAAACAAAAATCTTGGTTGCATTTAATTACTTGCCTAATTCTTTCAAATATCTTTAATTTTCCTAACATCTACATTTTCCTAAAAAATTAAGTTGATTTTTAATTAACATATTGAAGCATAATCCTTACAAAAAATCAGACATGTCCATCGTAATTGCGTGCTACATGTGTTACAAAACACAACTTTCTCTCATAGTTGAGGACCATACATTGGTAAAGACACTGCGGCTATAGTCGGTGATGTGCTGCCTTATATATTAGAGGAAAGACGTGTTTGAAGAGAACATTAACAAAAATGTGGCTGTGGCTAAGGTAGATGTCAAGGTCCTACATCTGTCGTTTAAAAGTCCACAAGAAACAGTACTTTGGTGAAAATTGAATGGAGATCATGCATCTTTTAAGCACCACATATTTCACGAGAAATACCAGGTGGGTCAACAGCTTTTAAGAGCAAGCACTTGAAATATTGATCCTTCCTCTATATTTAATTTCTTGGATTGCTTGGATTCAAAACGAGCTAGCTCATTGTCTACTGATCAATGGCTTCTTTTTAATAATCATGCCTCTGATCGATGACGTGCTAAGACACTATGTGTGCTAGATTCTCCTCCTCGGACTCGCCAAAAGAAAAAAAGAGATTCTCCTCCTAAGAACATTCAATCATAGTGATATGGTCAGGGATGCACTGCTCCGATTGAGAAGGGATCCGTTTTGTTATAAAAAAAAAGGGTCCAATTCTTGACATTTGGTGATGAAAATCTATTTATCATCACAAAAAAGTCGATGAATTTTATGAGAATTGAGACTAAAATCCCAACTTGCGTGTTCTTTAAACATACGGTGTTTCCCTGACGAAATTTCCCCGAATCATTTTCTTAATTTTATGATTTTTATCTATAATTATAGTTCAAACAATAAAACATACTTGCAAGTTACATCCTTTCACAGAAAACTTGAGCCACTAGTGTGTGAGTGTCATCTTGATCATTTGCTGGATCTTATCGAACCATTACATTAACATTTTTATTAGAAAGGAAATAGTTTACACAGTCACGATGCAATGGGGATCAAATAAAAAATTGTCCTGTACCCGGAAAACTATTTAATATTATTATTAAATCTAACCCGACATATTAACCTTAAAATTTTTCAACACAATTCTTTGTCTAACTTAAATTTAAAATTAAATTATGTGAAAGTTGTTTTAATACAAAACTAGTCGATTTAGAGGGTCCTAATTATTAAATTATTAGGATGTTTGTTTGAAACTATAATTATTAAACTAAAATAATTTATAAATATAAATTTAAAATTAAGTAAATATTGAAGAATAAAAATAAGAAAAAATAATGAAAAAAAAAGAGGGGAAATGCAAAGGAAAAAAAAAATCTCATAGACCTTCATTGTGATTATTTTTAATGGGACAAGACAATAATTATAGTATTGCAATGAATAATAATTTGTAACAAAAGGATTGTGAGTTTTTTTAACGGGACGGAAATCACTACGCATCGATTCTTAGTTTCGTCCTTGGCCTAGAAAGAAACACATCAACTCCCTTGGGTTTTACCCTCAACCTCCCACGTGGATACATATATAATTTCCTTCATCTGTTCAAGAAAATATAAATGCCGAACTCTTCATCGAAACCAGAAAAACTTTGGAATCTTTGAGACCAACAATGGAAACACACACGTGTCACATCTTCAAACCCCAACATATACAATACAATCAAAACTCCTAGCACTAAAGATTAAAATGAAATTACTTTCTTAATCTCACAATGGAGACTCCAAGGGAAGAGGCATTTCTAGTTAGGTAAAGTCTTGTCGGATTGGGATTTAGAATTTTAAGATGGCAGACCCTGTTAAACTTTCTTACAAGGAAACCCCACAATAGCAACGCGCCCTACACGCGCATGTCTCCTCCTAACAAGCAGAATCATAAGACAGACTATCATTCTACAGCTAACTTACATAAATGTCTTCTTAGGTTTCAAAAGCAAAGACTACCAGCGCTCTATTGAAGATGGTATTTTTCTTAAAATCTTTGTCAAGATCAGTCCATGATCAAGAACATCATCACGAGCCAGTTGCTGAGGCTGAGGTGGAGACCAGGATTAACGATGGCACGTGCACGTCATTAACAGTGTGGAGGAAGTCACTTTTAATTAGTTGCAATGGATTTACAGTGATTAATTCCTGTGGAGATTTAGTCTATCGCGTTGATAATTACATTGATCGTCCTGACGAACTCGTTCTTATGGATGGCTCGGGAAAATCCATCCTCACAATGCGTCGACGCAAGGTAATCCGCCCCTTTTTATTTTCTCATTCTATACGTTTTTGAGTTCTTTAGGTGAATAAGAAGCAGATTAGAACTCAAGACCCTATTAAGACGAATCGAATTAAGACTGGTCTCGTCTTAAATCTTGGTTAAATTCTTTTGCAGAAGCTTGGAGTGCTAGTACATAACTGGTTTGTCTATGAAGGTGAAGCCGGTAACTACTGTGCAACAAACAAATTATCAAAGAAGCCAATTTGGTGTGTGAGGAAGAATATTAACATCTTACAAACCAATCACAATGTGCTCGCGTATGTTTTTCGAGGATCCACAGATAGAAGACATTCGTTTGTGATCGAAGGTTCTTATACGCGTAGATCATGCAAAGTGATAGGTGGATCAAGAAAGGTTTTGGCAGAGATCAAGAGGAAAGAAGCTATGGTCGAAGGTATTTCTTATGGGGTAGAGGTTTTTGTTTTGAATGTAGAACCAGGATTTGATCCTGGATTTGCCATGGGTTTGCTTTTGATATTGGATCAAATGTTCCCCTGATTTTTACTCTTTTTTTTTTTTTTTTGGATTTTGTAATGAGAAGTAAAATATACATGTCCATATGTTTTGGCCACAGTATCAAGGAAATAGAAATACCAATGAGCACTGACCGGTTCAGAATAGAGAAATGCCAGTGGGTATTGAGGTGACAGATAATCTTGGCTCCAAAGATTAAGAGAAAAACACATTTAATTTCCTTATGTTTTCCGATCGTAGGAATATTGGGGATTGCCCTCTCTCTCTCTCTGTTAAATTGATGAAATATAAAGTCGAAACTGCTAATTTAAATTCCCGGAATTTTTCTGTTCAAAGAATGGCTTTCCTTTTCTTTTACAGTCAAAAAAGAGAAAGGAAAAAGGAAACGGTGTAACCTTTTCAAAGCTGCAACACCAGCCAAAAAGCATGGAGATGCGGGGTATCGATCCCCGTACCTCTCGCATGCTAAGCGAGCGCTCTACCATCTGAGCTACATCCCCTGCGACTGGGATCGGTATGGAAATTTATATAATATAAACAAAGTATGAGAACACAAGCAGCCATCTGAGCCGCAACGATTCTCAACTTTAGAACAATGTGTTGGTGTGTTTCGTAACCGAATTTGAATCTAAAATACCGTTCTATATGGGTCGTTAACCAGATCTCCCCTAGCACGTCCACATGTGTTTCTTTGCATCACAAGCCACTCGGTGACGATTCGTTTTATTTTTTTAAGAAATAGATAGTTTTGCAAGTACTCAGTTTCAACTAAGAAGATGAGGGAAAAGAACTGAAATTTCTATTGCCTCGGTGAAGTGCTTTATATACAAGGCAAAGAATTACCTGCTCTTAATGGTACAACATTGCTTTTCATCCCTCAAGATGAACCCTTACAGCAAATCCCGTCCGTCTACAGTCTACATCCGTACAACAATCCCACATTATGTACACATCGGTCCAGCACAGTTTGACTGGCACCACAGTGGCGGTGTTGATGGATTACAAGAATTGATTAAAACGAAGAGTTTTCTGAATCGGGAAAAACATTGATCAACCATGCCTGTCAACACTCCCTGTTTCAGTCCATCTGCATCAATTTACGAACCTTTTGTTGACCGTTGCAAGTTCTATTCAGAACTTTTGCAGGTGGAGGAGGCATCATACATGCTTCCTTTAAGATGTAAGCAGCAGAATGTCTACTTTCTGCAATGGAGTCCCTAATTAATTTGATGGGAGATGCTCTTCTTGATTTTGGAGCAGGCCAATTTATTGGCCTTTTCCTAAGACTGTCGATATGATCAAGATCTTTTTGGTCCCTAATGGTTGAGGGTTTAGGCCTCTTTGTGGGCTTTATCTGGTCCATGCCACTTCTCGACATATGGTCAGACCCCATTGATGAAGTTGATGCAGCAGATACATCTTCAGGTTTCTCGATTGATTTTGTCCTGCGAGCTTTCATAGCCTTTTGTAAGAGCTCCTTAGGCCGCCTTAATATTCCATCTTGGTTTAGCCTTGCCACGTGAGTGGCAATGTCATACAAGGTTTGAGCAGCCTCCAACAGTCTTGGACAACGTTCAACTGTCAGGCAGAAAAATAACACAAAAAACAAAAACACAATTAAATGCAATGATTGTCCAGTCAAACCAGGGCCCGTAATGGCAAGCACAGATACATCCAGACCATTGAACTCATAAACTAGTAACTCATCACACAGTGTACACACAAGGCTGAAAAGGGCAGCTGAGTATTTCAAATCAAATGAAAACAAAGTTACGAGTAACTTCAAATTTTACCTCTTCCTTGAGACTTCAGGTCATCTTCAGATTCTGCAAATGGAAGACAAATGACCCTATTAATGTATTTACAATACATCTACATGTATCTTTGTTAAATACAAGCCTCAAAAGACCAGCGGAAAAGGTAGCCCTTCAAGAATTATTACCTAGCAGAACATGGGATGTCATAGAAGCTTGTGAGGATGACAAACCCCACCCACACCAAGGTTTCAATGAGTCAACATTATTTCCTAGAACAGCCAACTTTATTACTTGTGAAGGAACTAAGGTCTCATCATAAGCACATGACTCCAAATTTGTTAAAGTATCAGAGGCACACCCAGGTGAATTGAAACTGTCCCCTATTCTTACCCATCTACCTTGGCATGTACTCCTACTTGGTGAACACTTAACCACGTCAGAATTAGTTCTGGAGTGCTGCCCACTGAAAGTGTGTGACCAGGGAAAAGCTGGCAAGCTAGCTTGGCGAGATGTTTGCTTCCCAGGTCGTGGATCAGGGGCATGCCTTGATGATGCAGCAAGCTTGGTTGCATCCAGAAGCAGAGACTCCAGATCCTTGGGTGGAGGAAGTGCCAACCGATCCAGAGTATCTTTAGGTTGGTCAAACGAAAAATCAAGCACATTAGCAGGAGTTTCAGGCTTGTTGCAGGAATCCTGTATGTTTGAAAGAGGAGAAGATAGAGCACACATTCATTTACAATGAGCATCATTATCTTTGAAGGATAAGTAGCGCTAGCATGTTAGATGACAACCAAAACAATTCTATCATTGGAGCCTTAAGATTATTAAGTTCAATCACACAGAATTGCATACCAGTTGTCCCAAATTTCAGTCAGCTTTACAAATTGACTTCAAATTGATAGTATAGGGAGTCAGATGATTGAGTTTTTTGAAATTTAATAGTAAGATTTTAGAAAGAAATGTGAATAGTTATTTGTGTTAGGAAATAAAGCGATGAAGTTCACGGTGACTAATTAAGTGAGTTGTTAAATTCGCATCTAATTCATGCTTGTCTACATTCTCTTGCATTCAACAATTTCATTGAACTAACTTTGGTAGATGAAGAAATATCAGTTGCTGAAGAATCTCCATTTTCAACAATAGAAACAGAGTAAGATGGGCATGGAGGCATTTTCTCGTTGGAATAGACATCTGTCTCAGCAAAATTCTGGAGCTGAGCAGGCCTGGAGAAATGAAGAATAAAGCAAGCTTTTACAACTGAATGCAGAATATTTTCAGTTGCATTTATGGCTTTCTTCCCCTTGTCTTTGCCTAAGCTAGGACACTCGTAAGTGCCATCAAGAACATCATTCAATGATATATGGTCTACCAGCTTTGTGATGTCATGATCATCCGTCTTCAAACCACATAGTCCTGAGAATAATATCCAAATATAAACACATCAGTTTTTAGCAACCCAGCCTAAAGAGAAGATAAATAGCACAATAAGTTATAAGCACCATAAAAGAGAGAAGAAAAAAAAAGGTATTGCAGCAAGATAAGACACATAATCTTAAAAGGTGCTGAAAAAAACAATATCAGTGAAATTATACATGATATTGCTAAATCTCATATAGATTGATATTGGCAACTGAAACTCAAATGTCCATTCATCATCAGAAACACAACTTCAGTGGACCAGACCTCAATTGGGAAATTAGGGCAGTTCTAAACTATCAAAGAGAGAGGCAATTGAGTCAACTTGTGGCTTCAAAACATGCTGATGCACACACTCCCCCACCCTGAATTGATGGGTTTCTTTCAAAAACTTGCCAAATAAGTCTCAAGAACATCTCATTAATTTAAATTATATATCAAGCATCAAGAATATCAGTATTATATTAATTTCATTAATAATAGAAGGTTGATTTGGCATGCCTCTAATGTATGGAAACTAAATTTGTATGCATGGATGTAATACAGAGTAAGCTGAGGCAATGATTAACAATTCTCACACATATTGTCAATGAAAACTGATCATAAAACAAAAAAGAAGTATTTATTTGACTGTATTGTACCAAAATAGCTGTTCCCACCACCAGCTGAACCAAAGCTCGCCAAACCTGCCTTCACAGAGAAGGAATCAAATTTAGTCTTCAATGTAACTTTAGAGTGTCTCCTATCACCTCGCTTGCGGCCAAAGTTGTTCTTTTTTTTCGCTGATTGAGTTTTTTCTAAAACGTACATTAGATAGATAAATCATGCATCAGTATGAGGATTGAGGTAGCTAATAGCTTTCATATCAATAGCACTATATTCTTGTGCGCACATAACTAAATCACATATAATAGAAGAATATATGATAGGTCATTGTTAATTGCTACAATCAAATTTCAGCGATGCCAACAGTTGTGAGTGACATGGAAAAATTAAGTCTATCCCAGATCATTATAAGAATTCATCCTAGCACAATTCAGATTTTGACATAACTAGTACATGAAGTAGAACAGAAACAGCAGTGAAAGAATTTTGCTTGAGAGAAGTGGAAGAGAAAAGGTATGCTGCAGTTCCAAAACTGCTTTCTCTGTGGAATGTTTAGCAAGCAATACGCGGAGGTGCACGCTTACACAAATCCTGCTAGGTATTCACAGCAGCTTGCAGAAACAGACATCCACCACATTATGTGGAGAGCTTCCATATACATGAATATATAATTAAAAACATGTATGTGCAGGAGAACAATATTGTTGTCGATAAATCGACCACAACTAAGAAAATCATTTTAGGGAGCGAACTTCCACCACTGGCATCTGAAGTAGACAGAAAAACAATTTAGTTCAACTGGTTATTTAATACCAGAGAAAAGGGTTTACCATTACAGTCAATCTCGGTTGGATGCGAACCTAGCTTATCAGAAGAATCCTTTGAGTCAGCAACTCCAGCTGGTCCAGTAGAATCTTCTAATGGAGATAACCGTGGTCTCTTAGAACAACCACTGCTACTTCTTGTCACTTTTCCTCCTCTTCTTTGTACTTGCACTTCTTCAGACCTAGGAATCCATGAAGGACCATTTGAGCCACTGCAATTGAGTTGTTTAGAAATGTCTCCAATAGGTGAGCTAGGTTTCTTAATAACATCCTCACGGTGTTCCAGAGGTAAAACTTTCTCCCATGAAATTGACTCCAAAGCAGTGAGTGAGCTCGTTTCATCTGCTAAACAATGTTAATAGAACATTAGCTTACATCAACGCAAAAGACCACACACCCAAACCACAAGCAGCCAAAATATAAGGTCCAAAAACAACGAATTCTTGTTTAAGATCAAAAACAACGAATTCAAGAAAGTGTGTGTGTGTGTGTGTATAAAAAATTCTTGTATAAGGTCAAAAATTCAAAAAACAAGGTAAAAGACAAACCTTTTTGAGCAAACAAAGAGCTGCAATGCTGAATCGAAACAGCTGCTGCTCTAGGGTTAACTAAAATCGACTCCTCGACCTCAACAACTTCTTTACCAACAAGCGTCGAGACCCTAATATTATCATTATTGTCATTGTTATTATCTCTACCAAACACCTCATCAGATCCCATAACAAAACTCTTATTCTTCTTCGCCGCCGCCGAAACAACAACATCCACCGGATAATTCAGCTCCACCGACGCATCCATCACGGTCGCATCATTAACATGTAATTAGAGAAAACGATGTCGAGTTTAAGTGTTAATGAAGACAATTGAGAAATTGCAAGGAAGATGAAGGGAAATGAATTGTTTGGATAGGGAAAGCATGCTTGCGGCAGAGGGAAAGAGAGAGGGTTTGTTTGGGTGCGAGGCTCTTGTTAGGGCAAGAAATTTGGATGACAATGAGAAGTATTTATAGTTTTCGGGATTTGGTGACGAGAGGCGTGTGAATTTGATTTATTCCCCGTCGTTTTGGGTATATTCCGGTATTGTAATTGTAACCTTAGCCAGCCTAATCCATTACGCCTGAATTTGTTGTGGGAAGGTAATTTAGTCTTTATGCTTTTTTTCACGCGGATTCGATGAGTCTAATTATGGAATTTTCAGGCTGTTGACTAGTAGAAACTTTTTTTATCCAATTGATTTCCCAGATTATCCTCTAAATTCATTAATTTCATTAATGTAACACTAAAAAAAGAGAGAATTTCAAATTAACATGCCATTGTTAATATAGCCAAGAGAAATTTATGCTAATCGACCCAAGAGAAAAAAAAATCAAAATTAAAGAGGAAGAAACAATTTCCGTTTTTTTCAGTCAAACTGCGAGCTTCAAGTCATGCTAAATGTATAAACTGAGCACCTCCTCTCTCATCTCCCGATTGTGCTTTCACTTACAACCGTCCCTTATTCCGTAAGAAATTCTCCACCTCGTTGCTAACAGAGGTACAGTGACATTGGGTCGTGAGAGAGCCAGGATCATGAGATAGAGCAACCCATTTTTTACTTCCTTTGATATAACAAAGAAAAGAGTAAAGAAGAAGATGACACAAAAGAGAGAAGAGAGAAGGTCGGTGATAAGGTTTATGGAGTTGATGGATACTTGCACTGTAATTGATTTTGAAGAGAAATAAAGGCTAATTTCTTAAAGGTTATGTAGCTATTTCCAGGAAGAGGAAGAAAAAAGAAGAAAAAAAAGGTCGCTCCAATATCACTGCATAGTATTTACAGTGTTTTCACTGTGAAAGCAATCTTTCTAACTTTTTTATAATTATAATTTTTTTAATTATTTGCTCATTCGGTGAATAAGATTTATTTTAGTTCCTCATACAGTAATAAGTGTATTTGGTAATATTGTGTTTTTTAATTAAATACATATTAAAATAATAATTTTTTAAAACACTTTATTTTCATTACTTGAATATCAAAATTATCTAAAAATATTTTTAAAAATACTAATTTAATAATTTTTAAATGAAAAATAGAAACTCCTACAAGAACAAACACTTATAAGATCTTATAAGTTGAGAAAGAATACAGTAATAAGTCTTGTGCTTCAATATCTTATTATATGTTATATATATATATATATATCATAAAAATTTAATAAAATATTTTTATTTTTTTTATAAAAACTTTAGACAAAGGTATCAATTTATAATTTTTTTACTCAATATTATTCAACTATTTTAACCTCACGTCACTGTATTTTATTGCTAGCGTCCCATCATTGCCGCCCCCACCAACCATTGATCATCACTATTATTATTTCACCACCACCACCTTAACATTATCACCACAAATATTCAACTGTCAATAATATTATCAATTCTTTAATATTTTCACCATTATTATCGGCCTCGCTATTGCATCCATTACTGTCAAGGCTACATCATTTCATCGACTTTGTTTTTTAACTTAAAATGATCACTCGGGCACACATGAGCGTTTAAACTCTCAACAGGCAAATCATAGAAGACAAACCCACATGCAAAAAGAAAAAGATACACTTGAAAAATTAAAAATGGATGTGGAGAGACAACATCCTGAAAGCCATCGATTTTTTTAGTATAAAATTGCTAAAATTTTATCCAAAGTGTCGTATATTAAAATAAAAATACTAAAATAAATGGGTGAAGTTCAACAATGTAAAACATTATGCACACACTCACGATATACTGTGAACTGGAAAAATGGTTTTTTCATTTTTTTTATTCTGGTTTTTATTTTTTTTCATCAATTGAGTCCTTTAATTATAAAATTAATGGCGAATTGCTTTGACTATGGGCAAAATTAAAAGAAGAAAAACCAAGATGAAAAAAACGCAAAAAATAGATGGTATTGTTAAAATAGCTGGTGCAAAATTAAAAAATATATTTTTTATTTTTTAAAATTTACTTTTAATATTGAAAAAATATTTTTTTAAATATTTTTTCACTTAAAAAATTAAATTTTTTATTTTGATAAAAAATTAATTTAAATAAAAAAATATTCAAAGTAAAACTAACTCCCAAAAACCGTAATTATTCACATAAAAAATTGCTTCCACTGCTCTATAAAAAAAATCCCTCAACAACAGCATAACCGTCCGTACCTTCGCACGGAGAGAGATAAGGGGCGCGCGTGAAATATAATGGTCGGAATGATGGCCGGAACGATGATGCCGCCACCTCAAGCAGCGGAGGGGGTGACGATCAGAGCGGCAGGGCAGCAGATGTCGGCGTCGCTAGCGAACTCGTTTAGAGTTCATGCTGTAGCGGAGCGATTAGCTTTGCATATACAACCTGGCTTTGACAGTAACCCTACGGAGTTCTTTGGCCTTTGCCTCTCTCTTGCTCGGTAAATTCATCTTCTCATTATCAGCCACCCGAAAATTTTATTTATCTAGGTTTTTATTCGATCCTCTGTTTTAATTTCAGTGTTAAGTTTTGCTTGTTTAGTTAGCTAGGGTTTATAATTTAACATTATAAGTGTTTCTCGGTCTGGCGAAGCAGCGAGCATTTCGGAATTAAATTTTGATTAATTCTGCTTTTTTCTTTTTGTGTGTATTTTTTCGACACTTGCTGGTGTTGATTAGATTATTATTAATATATTTTTTTTCGGGGAATACAGAGGGATTGATTTTGCAGTTGCGAACAATGAGACTCTGCTGAAAGCTCAAGAATTACCTTTTTTATTGAAACAAGTGAGTTGTTTCGTACTCTTATTATTGTTCCCTTTTTATGTATTCTGTTATCAATTGCATAATTTTATATTTTGGGTAATAATGCAACACCCTGCTATTTTCAAATGGACCACCCGTATTTATGTCAAGCTTCTTGGATTTTTCATACGACAGATGTTGTGTTGATTTTGTTCTCAACATCATCTATGTTGGCTTAATTGACAAGTGCAGTTAGGATGGTCAGAATGTGGGTAATGTGCTTCATAATCTGTGCTACTTTTGAGCTAAAGCAATCTTCATTCATACTTCTTTATATTTAAATCTTTATGATAATAGGAGATGCATTAACTCTTCTGCATTTTTCCACTAGCTTGGGACATGTTGGATTAGTTCTTTTTCTGTTTTGGGTGTCTTTGTTAGTCCCTAACATGACAGAGTTATTGATGGTGAATTTCTCGTGTTTGGGGAGAGGTAAAAAAATGCAAAAGTTTTTGAAATTATGTATTGTTTGTGGTTATTTGGGGCAACTGGATGGAGTGGAATGCTGTTATCGTTCCTTGTACGAAATGCCATGGCATAGAATAGCTTTTTGGCATCCTTATGGAGTTTCCATAGACAATATTCAGCTGGACCGACAAAACCTGTTATCTTATTTCTTTTTCATTGTCTGGGAGGATAACTTGTCATGTTATATCCACTCCCTCTTTATCAATAAACTATTCTATTTTCAGCTTTAAAAAAATCTGCTATGGAGAAAAGTATCATCTTATATTTATTCTCATCTGCTATGCAGGTTTGCCAACGTAAAAATGATGTTTTCTTGCAAGCAGCTATTATGGTTCTGATGGCTTCCGTTAAGGTATCTCAGCAATACTTCTGTAGCTTGTTTAAAGCATTTTCACAAACGTTCCTCATCTTCTGTTGCATGTTGTTTTGGGCTATACAGCTGGACTTTTATTGTATGTGGTTTCCTTCATTAAATCGGAAAAATGGATGGATGGGTTCAGTTAATCATTACTGAATCTATTGTTTGGGGTGTCAGAGGAGAATTCTTGTGGAACACTTGAATGTGGCATGAATGCCTTTTCTTATCTAATGTTACATAAAGGTTTCCCCATTGATTCCCTTTTTGTCTTCAGGTGCATTGCTTGCTCATTTTAGTGCCATCTTCCTGCATTCTTCAAATGAATGCTCATGCTAAGAGTATTTTATTACAGCTAATAAATTCTTATGTTTGATCATTTCTTTTCCTCTTTTCCTCTCCCTTCTATTTTGAAAGGTTTTTATTTTTCTCTCTGAGGCCCGTACATTGTGCAGTTGTAGTCATCTGATATAAAATTGTACTGAGGTTCGTGTGATCATTCTCACTTTCTCTGTCTTCATGTGGTAGAATGCTTGCATGGTTGGATGGTTTCAAGAGAAAGAAACTCAAGAACTCGTTACTCTTGCCACCGAGGTGCTATAATTTTCTTCCTCTGAGTTTTTGTGCCATATGTGATGTGATTTGCTTAGATGTTGCTAATTATCATCTTTCACTGCCTGTTTCAGATAGGGAAAGTCTTTTGCACTCCTGGAGATATTAATGCTGGGACAACTGATTCTCTTTCCATTATCCCAACAATCATGTCCAGGTAAAAAGGTTTTGTAATTCCCCTTCTTTTCCCTTTCCTTTTCTGTTTTACAACCTTTTCATTCTGAGTTTTCCAATTCCAGTTTTAGAAGTAATTTCTGCTTAATGATTTTCGACTTTCGTGTTTGACATTTTTTTATGAGATCAACACACCACATGAAATGACTTTCCCATGATCTTTATGAAGGCATTTAACATTTTATGAGCGCTCACTATTGATGGTTGATCCTATATTATTTTTTTCTTGCCAACTTTGGCCTGCTTGGTAACTACAATAAATGAGAATTTCGTGTGCAAAAATAAAATGCGAAGTAGAATGATTATAAAGGAATCATAGCTAGAAATTTTGGCATCCTTTATAGAAAATCTAGTATAAAAGTGGTAGAGATGGAATTTTGGCTTGCATTTCACAACATTTGTCAAGATGTGCCCCTGGTTTCAGCCACCAAATGGGCTCTATAGTTGCTGTGCTGATTGAATTGTTAGGTTGGTTGAGGGGGAATCATATGAAATCTATCAAGATGGCCTTTGCTTTGAATTTTTTTAGCTTTGCATGTCTTGAGATAATATTTGAACCCCCCCCCCTCTCTCTCTCTCAGGTTCTATCCACTAATGAAGATGGGTCAGATAATTGTTTCTCTAGAAGTCAAGGTAGTTTCTTTCCCGTTTTCTTTTATATGTTCAGCAGCTGAAAAATGCTTTTGTTGATGTTTTCTTTCTTTTTGTTTTGTGTGTTGTAGCCTGGGTTTGGTGCACACGTGATTGATTTTCATATTTCAAAGACGACAAGAAATTCGACCGAGGACAAAATAGTAATCATTCTTTACTTTGTTTAAAACTTTTTACTGGTCTAAGTTGAGTTTGCATTGTAATATTGGGGATGAGTGGGATTTAAATTGAATATGCATCTGATCTTCTTAATTTACATATATTCTATTTAGAATTTGCTCTGTCTCTGCATTAGTGCCCTATTTGCTCAAGTTGTGAAAGTTTCTGCTTAATGAATGTTTATTACGTGACTACTGGCTGGACTGCTGGAAACCTCTTTTCTGTTTGACTTAATTGCCATTTTGATTTGTGGTCTGATTGATGCCGACTCTTATTTTGTTGGCTTATCTAAATTAGTTAAAGCATCTCACCTTCTATGTGCAATTTGGCCTTTGTTCTTGGTGCTCTATAGTTTCAATCCTCTGTTCCATGGGTGGTACTTTGTCTTGTTGGAATACCCAACTCGGGGAACCTCAGGCAAGTTGAATTGAGGGAAGAAGGTTCCCAAATATCACGTGTCTTAACAATTGAGCTTTAGGCAATGTAGACATTTGTATCTCTGCTTTGTCCAGGGTCACCAGGACCATGCAAAATAGATTTCAGCCATAAATTGGTAAATGTCTACCCTCAGTATTAGCATGCTGCAAGTTAATCCCAGCTGGGGAATGTCAAAAGTCAAAACCATATTAAGTAAATGGCAACTGATCCTGACTGTGTTAATTACATGCTGTTATTATTATTTGTTTGCAATGTTACTGTTGCTTTAGTACTTTCACTCTCAGAATGGAATGTTTGATTGTCAAATTCATTCAACTTCTCACTCCTATTTTGTTTTATCCTGTGGCTTGCAGTGGTTATTTGTAGCACAGACAGATAATACAGAGACATCTACCTGTATTGTAACTCCGCAAGAAGTGAAGTATGCATCATTTTTTTGCTTCTTTGTTAGTTTCTGTTGCTTTATTAAATTCTGATAACCTTTTCCATTAAACCCTTTTAGCTTTCTTTTAAACGGAAAGGGAGTAGAGAGGAGAACTAATGTTTTAGTGGTTAGTGTAATTCCTCTTAAACATTTTGGATTTTGACATGTGCAGTAGCTGGATTTGATAGCTTTATGATGATTTTTCTTTTCAAATCAGGATACTGGACCACAGATGCCAACCAACGTTACTGGAATGCTTAAATATGGAACAAATCTTCTTCAAGCTGTTGGCCAGTTTAAGGGTATGCTCGAGCACAAGTCCTTTTTCTTGAAAGTTCATGGTTTATTAGAGTGACCTTTGTCTGACATTGTAGCTTTCTAGGCCATTATGTTATAGCTGTCGCCTTCATGAGTGTGGAACCAAAACCTGAAACTCCTGTCCTACAAGATTACGTTCACCCTTGTGCAGCTGAACTAGATCCAGGTATGCTGATAGTGGAAAAAAGAAAACAGAAGATATTGATTTTTCTTTTTGGTCTAGAATGGTTTTACAATTGTTTTTGTGGTGTTATTTGATCTTTCATTTGTTGTCTCTTCTTATTCTGTCTTAGATTCTGACATAATTGAGGGACCATCACGTATCTCTCTTAATTGTCCCATAAGGTATGCTATGGTACTTTTGCTTGTGATAAATGCAGTGATAATTTCTTATTCTGCTTATCTGAATAAAAGTTTGTGGTTACTTTAGATTTGAAGCGATTTGTTGTAACTTGCTTTTCTCTCACTGGGAGAATTTGAAGCGATTTGTTGTAACTTGCTAGTATTAAGATTGATTTAAGTTATTGAGAGAAGTGATGGTTTAACTTGTGTGAATCTTAATTAAAGTAAAGCATAAGTTACTGCTAAATAGATTTTGGGTTTGCTATTATGTCTTGTTTTTTTATGAATGAAAAATCAGATTTAAGTCATTATGGCAGCATGTTTCTGTTTGTCTTTAGGGGCCAAAAATTACCCTTGTCCTGATCGACTGATTTTTCATCTCATACAGCTACACAAGAATCAGAACTCCTGTCAAAGGGCATTCATGCAGACATCTTCAGGTGAGCAAACTATCTATTATCAACTGTTGATCACTGATGCTTGTTGCAAATAGTTGTCTCATTTGCATTGTCAACATAACAGCATGATGGGTATTAGTGTTTGGAACACTTGGTATTGTTTCAAGTAAGGCTGTGATTTCTCAGCATCCCCAACTTGTATCAGTATGGGACCCTGGAGCACTGTGATACAAGGTTCTGCAAATCCCTAGTCGTCTGCATTATAGCATTTGGCTAAACTGTACAAGCTAAAATGTACTGTTTTTATTTGCTTGGAAAACCTTGTTTAAGGCGTAAAAATGCTTACTTTGCTACAAAATTGTTTCTGGGAAGTTGGAGCATAATTTCGAAACTAGGCAGAATATTTTAGATTATTCTAGTAATTTTATAGAGGACTAAGTAACTACGCAATATTATGGAAAAATTAATATAGATCATCTCCACAATACTCCAATTTGCATGATATATGGTCTTCAGAATTGTTATAGAATTTAAGACATGGTTGCTTTTAATGTCCACTGACTTGTCATTTTCAATTGTTACTATTTCATGTTTTCCTTGTTTTTTGAATATTTTCCTTGCTCACTGCTTTCTATGTGCCTTAGTGTTTTGATTTTAGTAACTTCGTCGATATAAATACAAGAAGACCATCTTGGCGCTGTCCACATTGTAATCAGCATGTCTGCTACACAGATATTCGAGTTGATCAAAACATGGTTAAGGCAAGTTGTGGGGTTGGAACTGCTATATGCTTATCCTTCATTAATAAACCTGACACGTTTTTCTCTCTTATTATTATTGTCGCATGGGTTACAACAATTATTATTATTATTATTATTTTGGTTTGTTCTGTAGGTTCTGAGAGAAGTGGGAGACCATTGCAGTGATGTGATTATCTCCGCTGATGGATCATTGAAGGCCATCTCAGAAAGTGACAATAAAGTAGATCAGACACAAGAAAGGACTTTGCATTGTGAGAAGGGCATGCCGGAGCAGGTAGAATCTATGACTTCCACGAGAGCCCTTCCCATGGTTATGGATCTCACAGTAGATGATGATGAGATAAATGGCGAGGACAATATTGATGCTGAAGACAGGAAACCTTTTCTGGCTACTCTTCAAAACCATCCTGTCGATACTAATCCAATTCCAACCATGCCATCACAATTGATTAATGCAAATGCACCTAGTCGAAACTTTTCTACTCTAGCGGATGAATTTTGGTCCAGTCCTTACTGGTCCAGTTCTGCATCAGATGCACAGATGGTGAATGGCTTCTCTGAGCCCTCTACTACCACTTTTATGACATCTCCTGTGATAACTGATTCTGTTTCTCCTGCACTTAACTGTGATGTTGGGGGTTACGGGAATACCACCACCTCCTCAGTGATGCATAATCAGCTATCTGCTTCAAGTTATTTACAGTCACTGCAGCAAAACTTTGTGAATTCAGTTGCCAATGGTGAGTATGGTACATTACCACCAATGTATCATGTCAACAGGTCTCCAATAGCAGTTCAGGCCCTCCCAGCTCGACCTCAAACACCAGCTCCACAACAAAGATCAAGAACTCCAAATCCTGCAATTTCCAGTGGGGCCTCCCTTTCTTCTCATGGTACTCTACCAGAAGCTGCAAATGGTCTTAGCTCAGTCTCTGGTAATATGGACAGGCAGCAGCAATTTGCAAGATCCCTTAACACGAATTCATCTTCTTCGCAGCATAACTCTTCTGCGCAGGTCAGATATGCTTCTGTTGCCTTCTATACTTCATTACGTGTTTATATATGGCAAAGCATGTGCCTGCCACAATAGAACTGAGCTGGCATTATCAGACCACAAGTTCATTTAATTTGTTGTCTGCTTGACCAAACAGGTTGACAAATTGCATTGTTTATATGTGCCATTGAGTTTCCTCTTCCGTGTCTGCTAATTGAGCCATTGGATTTTATCTTCTGTATGTTTGTGTGCTTGAGAGCATTTTGTTCTGATTTCTTTCATAACCTTTTCAGCTTTATTGTTTGTCTAATTCTCTCACAGAACTGGAATCTGCAAGACCATTCATTTATGCATGGTCAATCAGCTCAACAACAGGCTGTTACCCTCCCTAGTTCGAGTCAATTGGCTGGTGCTCACAGAGCATCCTCACCCAACTTACTATATCAGCAACCTCTTCGAGTGCCCCAATCAAGGAGCCACTCTCCAAATGTAGTCCGATCATCTTTGCCTCTGGCACCAGCTCAAACCCAGCAAGGGGCTGCACAAGTTGGGGTTGGAAACTCAGCAGGTGCTACAAATAGCCAACAAAGTAGGTTGATGGTTGCTGCTCAGCTTGCTGCCCAGAGGGCTAGACAGCCACCTTCAGTGCCAGTTCAAATTCAAACATCTGGAGTAGGGGCATCATATCTTACTAGTGCTGATGGGATTAGAGCGCCAGCAACTGAGCAGAGAGGGAATGCTGGAGGAGCATTGCCATCAGTTTCTGGCACTGAGGGTCTGGTGGATTTGGCATCAGAACAGAATTGGCGACCAACAGGTCGAATGCGTGGAAGTCTCTCAGGTCGAGCTTATTCTGCTGCTCTTAAAGAGTTCATGGTTCAGCCTACCCAACAAACTCAAACCCCAAGACCACCACCAAACTTACCCCCATCTCAATCTAGTATGCCACCTCACCTGCAGTTTCTCTTAGCAAGAAATGCCCAAGTTCCACAGGCACAGAGTAGTCCTGTGACTGGATCTGCCATTTCAAATGGAAGCTCCAGTATTCTACCATAATATTATCCACTGATTTGCTAACTTAAGATGTATATGGAGCGTATGGCTGAGTTTTGCTTCACACAGTTGTTCTGTATTAGGGCCTCGTAGAAATCTGAACTCCACGTGCGTGGATTTAGGATTGAACTTAGTTTCTAGTGGGGTTTTATATTGTTAAGTCAAACATAACTAATTTAGGATCCTCCTTGGATTGTAAGACCATGTTTAATGATATTACCTTAACACTCCAAAAGAATTTGGGATTTTTTATGGATTGTTTATATGAATAGGGAAAGTATATTAATGTATTTTTTTAATCTTTTAATAATGATTCCATGTCATGGCTCAGCGCTTGGGGTGGGTGCAGGTCGTGAGGATAAGTATTGGAGGTGTCTATTTCTAAACTGTGATAAACAAGAGATGCGAAAAAAAAAAATTCTAAATGATTATATATTTGGCTTTAATAATAATGCCAAAACATTTTCTTAGATATGAAAGTTTTTTATATTTTTTAAAAAATTAGGGTCTCCGCTCTCCGGTGAATACAAAGTATAATTCTATCTAAATGGTGTGGGGAATTACTGTTTTACCATATCATTATAGATTATAATAATAATTTACAGTGATTTTTTTTTGTTAACTGTTTTTTTTTTTGTTTTTTTTTAATTATTTTTTTTTCAACTTTCCTATTTTTTTTCTTTTTTTTATTTATTTTTTTTCAAAATTATTTTTGTTGATTTTACTTTTTAAATATTGATCCGGTTAAAATTTTTGCTTTGTAATTTTTTTCTTTAAAATACTGTGGATTTCTACGATATTTTTCCACATAGTTTTTCTATTTTATTTCTTTATTTTTTAAAATTATATTTGTCAATTTTTTTTAATATTGAGCTGATTGAAAATTTAGTTTTTTAATTTTTTTCTTTAAAACATTGTTGATTGCTACAGTGTTTCTCCGCATAGTTTTTTTTATAATTTTCTCCGAAATTATCTTTTTTATTTTATTTTTTAATATTGAGCTGGTTAAAAATTACAGTTACAATATGTGAGGAAATCACTGTAACTTTTCTTGAAAATTACTGTTGATTGCTATAGTGTTTTTTTCCACATGGTTTTTTTCTGTTTTTGTTATGTTTTTCCCTAAAATTATATTTGTCAATTTTATTTTTTAAATAGTAAGCTGGTTAAGAATTGCAATTACAAGTAAATACAAGTTTTTCCTCACAAAACACTATAGATTGATACAATTTTTCCTCACATGGTTTTTTTCCAGTTTCTTTTGTGTTTTCTTTTTTTGTGATATTTTTTTTCAAAATTATCTTCGTCGATTTTATTTTTTTTAATATTAAGTTGGTTAGAATTTAACTTTATAATAAAGCTTAATCATGTGGGGAAAGCATTGTAGCTTTGCTCATAAAACATCGTGTGTTGCTACAGTGTCTCTTCGCATTGTTTTTTTTGTTATAGTTTTTTTCAAATTATCTTTTTCAATTTTATTTTTTTAATATTGAGTTGTTTTTTAATTACAATTACAAGTCATTACAAATAAGGCTAAATCATGCGGTGAAGCACTGTAACTTTCATTACAAAACGCTGTGAATTGCTACAGTGTTTCCAACATGAATTTTTTTCCTTTTTTTAGTGTTTGTTTTGTTATTTTTTTTTCTAAAATTGTCTATGTCGATTTTTTTTTAATATTAAGTTGATAGAGAATTTAGCTTTGCATTTTTTTTATTTTTATTAACTGAAAAGCTAAATCATGTAGTGAAAGCATTATATCTTTCCTCACAAAACACTGTAGATTACCATAAATCATTTTGTTTAATCTCTAAGTTTTTGATCACCAACACAACTTTTTTTTCGTCATGAAATATTTGCTTCATCATATCTTTATTTTCTATTATTTATCTAGTGCTGGTTCACAATTATAACACTGTCAAATGCATTTGTTTTATAAGCTCGCGGTAGCGCGCGGGCATGTCATCTCGTAAGGAAAACTAAGACACGAGGTGGTTTTACTATGTATTTATATATATATAAATTATTGGGAGTTGAAGTAGGATATTTTTTTAAAATTTTATTTTGGTCATGAAATTATTGTTTTTACTCAATTGCACCATTTTAAACCCAAATTATATCTAATTGCTTTTTTTTCCTTTCAATAAGGGTAAAATTAAAAGATAAATAACCAAATTAAAATAAAAACAAGGAAAATAAGTGCCAACTTTGAATTTTATATGAAAAGTCTAATTTGGCTCCTTTTCTTTTTGTTTAATAGGGAATTTATCCCTTTAATTATTGACAATTCAATTCCTACACACAACTTTATTTCTTTTATTTTTCCGTGTTTGATTTGTAAAAGGAGAGAGAAAGAGTTGTTTAATTTCGGTGTTAAGAGAAAAATTTATTGCTGATACTAATTCCAGACGCCAAAATATTTGAACTTTGTGTCAATGAATGAAAAAAATTTTCAGTGGTTATTTAAAGTCTCAATATAATCTTAATATTGCCTAAAAAATAAATAAAAGTTAAGGAAGAAAAAATTCTCTGTTTGATTTTGTAATTTGAACCATTTCATTGGTTTATTAGGTTGATATACTAGTTTCAATGTGTTTTAAAAGTATTATAAATTGTTTTTATGATAAAATGAATTAAAAATAAATTTTTTAGGCAAAAAAAAAAAATCGACCTTGGTTTTTTTGCCATCATAGTAATCTAGGTAGATGGGTGACATTTCTTATGCTTATTTTTTCTTTAAACCCCCCTCTCCCGACGCGTGAATAATTAAAATCAAACTCATTGAAAGATCTAGACGCACCTAGCCACTAGACCCGCACATATGGACTGCAATGGAGCAGTAATTTTAAAGAAAATTGATTTATTTTTATGTTTTTGACCGTTTTAACGCTATGTTAAAAATAAAATTTTAAAAATATAAAAAATATTATTTTAATATATTTATCTAAATTAGCGGCTCTTAAATTTTGTAATTTATTTTATTTTTTTATATAAGATTATTCTAATTTTATATTTTATATCGTGGATGAGAGAGGGAAAACTATTGCAAGTTTAGGTGTCGAAGGAGTTATTATTAACTGAATATTTTAATTTTGTATTAGAAAAATAATTATTCAGGCCGCGGCGTAGCTTATCACTACACTATTATTGTATGCATCTCAACATAATGATGGGCTCGTTTTGGGATTTTAAATACTAAAAAAAAGCCCTTTAATTCAAAGCCTAAACACCTCTCCGCTTTCCAACTCCAAACGAAACGCAAACATATGCAAAAAGAAACTCGGTTACTGACTCACTCATATGCACGCCTGAACTAAACAGTCCATGAAGTGCCGATCCGTGGCGTGTATATGGCCAGATACACCTCCATCTCACAAAGTCACCGCCTCCGCCGCACTTAACCACCCACCAACTCTCTACACTGGTGGATCCGATGGCTCCATTCTCTGGTGGAACCTCTCCTCTTCTGATACCAACTCGGTAACTCACATCAGCTAGCTCTCTCCCTCCCTCTCCAATTATCCTAATTGACTTTTCCTTCCTTCTTCCTAGCTAACTTAGCTTAATGATTGTTTTAATCATTTTTCATGATTATCACTGCAATTGTTACTAATCGAGGTTATCATTGATTTGATAGGAAATTAAACCGGTTGCGATGCTTTGTGGCCATGCTGCACCGATAGCTGGTCTTAGCATCTGTTGTCCCATGGTGGTTACGGGAGATGATACGAAAACGGAATGTTCGAGTAATGGTGATGGAAGTTATGGTGCGTTAATTAGTGCGTGTACCGATGGTGTGTTGTGTGTTTGGAGTAGAGGAAGTGGACATTGCCGGCGTAGAAGGAAACTTCCCCCTTGGGTTGGAAGCCCGTGTATTGTTCGGACATTGCCTACGAGTCCGCGATATGTGTGTATAGCGTGTTGTTTTATTGATGCGCATGCTCATTTTTCAGATCCTCGTTCAATTGATTCTTTTGAAGGGGGCGAGGCTTCGGTGGATAAAGGTCGTAAGCATGGGAAACATTCAAAGACTACCGTTGTGATTGTTGATACGCATGGTCTTACTATTGTACAGACTGTTTTTCATGGAAATTTATCAATTGGGCGATTGGATTTTATGGATATAGTCTTGTTGGGTGAGGATGGAGAGAAGCATTCTGTTTTTATGGCTGATTCGTCTGGTAGGGTGGAATTGGTTCCGATTTTGAAAGAGTCGAATGCAGGTGGTGATGATGGGAGTGGCTCGAGTAAGAGTTCTCAGTTGGAAGTGGTTAATTGGGGAAATAAGTTGAGTGAAGGAGGACAGGTTGTGTCAATTGCAACCCGCGGGGACCTTATCGCTCTAGTGTTGAAAACTCGTTGCATATTTAGGATATTGTCCAGCGACGCCTCAATTGGAGAGATTTCTTTTGCCGAGGATATCCTTTGCGTTGAGGAACATTCTAATCAATCACATGTTTTGGGGGGCATGTTTCTTGAAATTGGTGATACTGGTGAAATGCAGAATGCACAGTATGATAATTTCTTGGGACATTTTGCTGTGTGGAATAGAAGCGGTTCTGCTATTGTATATATTGTATCGTATTTGAATAATGTATTTAAATCTGAAACGCTCTGCGAGATTCCTTCTTCTTCCTGTCCTGCTGATGTGAGATTGTTATTTTCTTTCATTCAGTTGAAAAGTTATCTTCTTCGAATCGAATCTGTTTGCTATGATGATGAAGAGCCTTTACGGTGGAATCCCCATGTCACAATCTGGTCTCTATGTCAAAAGAATAATATCCATGGAAAGTCATCCCGACAATGCAAAATGCTTGGTGAAAGTGATTTTTTGGCTGAATGGATCACAAGCTCTAGCCTCCATGAAATCAACAGCCAGGGTGGCAGGAAAATGAGGATTACTTCTTTGCAAAGCTCTTTTCGAAAAGCAAGAACTGAAAATAATAAACATGCAGATGATGAAAGTTTTAGTTTTGTGCGCAATGGACTAGCTGTATCCTCTTCCATGGTTATTTCTGAAAACCATTTGGTTCCTTATGCTGTCGTGTATGGCTTCTTTAGTGGTGAAATAGAAGTTGTCCGATTTGATATGCTTCTTGGACCAGATTGTCATGGTGAAAGCCCAAGTCATGATGTAGAACCACCTGTTTCCAGGCAATGCTTTTCAGGGCACACAGGTGCTGTGCTTTGTTTGGCAGCACATCGGATGATGGGTGCTGCCAAAGGATGGAGTTTCAGTCATGTTTTAGTTTCTGGAAGCATGGACTGCACAATTCGCATCTGGGATCTCAACACTGGAAACCTCATTACAGTGATGCGACAACATGTAGCTTCAGTGCGCCAAATAATCTTTCCCTCAGCATGGACAGAACGTCCTTGGGGTGATTGCTTTCTCTCTGTTGGTGAGGACTCATGTGTTGCTCTTGCTTCTCTTGAAACTTTGCGTGTAGAGAGAATGTTTCCAGGACACCCAAGCTATCCTGAAAAGGTTGTGTGGGATGGTGCAAGAGGTTACATTGCATGTCTTTGCTGGAGCCATTCAGGATTATCTGATACCTCTGATACTTTATACATTTGGGATGTAAAAACAGGTGCCCGAGAGCGGGTCCTTTGTGGAACAGCCTCTCACTCAATGCTGGATCATTTTTGTAAAGGAATCAGTGTGAATTCTTTATCTGGTTCAATATTGAATGGAAACACTTCAGTGTCCTCGTTGCTTCTTCCAATACTTGAAGATGGAAACTTCTCTCAATCTCACTCAAAGCTTTCAGAGAAGGTCTGCTCACCAAGAATGACGTCAAGCATGAAAATCACAATGGACCCCACTACTTCCCAAGGACAGGTCAAGAAAGGAATATTTCCATCCACGCCATCTTTTCTACAAATGAACAAGCATGCCATTGGGTGCACTTGCCCGTTCCCTGGAATTGCAGCCCTGAGTTTTGACCTTGCATCCTTGATGTTTTCTTGTCAGAAACATGAGCCTGCAGCTAATGGTGGTGTTAAGCTTAAGGAACGGGGAACTAGCAACCCAAGAACCCATGATATGAACTTTGATGATGGTTCTGATAAGAATGGGACCTCAACTGATACAGTTGAAGAGCATGAGTGCATTAGGTCACAAGAAGAATATTTTCTTCGATTTAGCTTGTCATTTTTGCATCTGTGGGATCTGGATATCGAACTTGATAAATTGCTAGTAACAGAAATGAAGCTAAATCGGCCAGAGAATTTGATTATAGCTTCTGGTTTGCAAGGTGACAAGGGGTCTTTGACACTGACGTTTCCTGGTTTGAGTTCTATTCTTGAGGTACTTTTGGATGAACCTGTTAAATATTGGGATCTGTTTTCTTATTTGGCTTATTTCAACTTTCATTGAGACCTTGGTAATAACCTTTTAGCTCTGGAAATCATCATCGGAGTTCTGTGCAATGAGGTCGCTTACGATGCTGTCCATTGCCCAACGAATGATTAGCTTCTCTCACTGCAGTTCACCAGCCAGCAGGTATTGTGATGGTTCCCCCACAGAAGCACTTTATGATACTAGTCTAATTCTGTCACCCAATTCTTAGTGTATGCTACAAAACTTGTAAGCTGTCGAGGATTACAGTTGTTATGGTTTTCTGAGTTAAAGCTAATATCCGTTATTTTATCAGGATTATGTATAGGATTGTGCAACGAATCAAAATGTGGATATGGAAATAGCTGTTAATGAGATACTTAAATTTGAATGGTTTATGACAAGGTGTGCCAACCACCTTTATCTTCATAAATTCTGAAGTTGGTCTGAGATTGTTCTTCTTGTTATAGCTATGCGTTTACAATATTAGGCTGCCAATAAATGACATTGGGATAATATTTAGCTTCTTGGTTTTATTTTCCTTGACATAATATTTTAAATATAAGATTATATACTTTTCTATGTTGGTCTGGCGTGGGAGACCTTCAGAGAAAACCTATATTGCATGGTAGGTCTTCATTCTTGCATGTGGCATTCTATGACACTGCATGTTTGTTTTCCTGCAGACGCTAATATCTACTTTGCTGGAATAGCACCATGATCTGCAAATTCCTAGTTTTACAGATCAAATTAGCTTTTTTGTTTGTTAATTTTCAAAAAACCCATGCACATTTTGCTGTCAATGCTTGGTAGTTTTGATCTAATAGATATTATTTTCAGTGCCTTGGCAGCATTTTACACTCGAAGCCTTGCTGACAAGATTCCAGATATAAAGCCACCTTTACTCCAGGTCATCTTTTTCCCCTGAAGCATCTTGACAATTGTATCAGTCCTGAAACTTGCACTGCTGGAATTGTGCTTGAAAAGTTCCTTCTTTTATCATCTGATCGTTTTTTTAGATGAAGTCTCTGCTTTTTGAAAACAGCTTCTGGTGAGTTTTTGGCAAGATGAAAGTGAACATGTACGCATGGCTGCGCGCACTTTATTCCACTGTGCTGCTTCACGGGCTATCCCAATCCCTCTATGTGATAAAAAAGCAAATGCTAACAGAGAACTTGTGAGATCTTTGAGTGAAATTGGAGAAAATGAAGGTCAAGTTTCAAAAGTAGGTGGGACATCTACAAATGGTTTGTCATCTGATATGTCACCTGAACCACAAGCAACCTCTCTAGCTGCAGAATCTCCTGACAAGTCACTGGGAAAACAAGGAATTACCGAAGCAGAAAGATTCAAAATACTTGATTGGTTAGAATCATATGAAATGCAAGACTGGATATCGTGTGTTGGGGGGACAAGTCAAGATGCAATGACATCTCACATCATTGTTGCAGCTGCATTGGCTATGTGGTACCCTAGCCTTGTCAAACCAAGCCTTGCCACATTGGTTGCTCATCCTTTAGTAAAGTTGGTCATGGCCATGAATGAAACGTACAGTTCCACTGCAGCAGAGCTTCTATCAGAAGGCATGGAGAGTACATGGAAGGCATGCATTAATTCTGAAATATCTCGCCTCATTGGGGACACATTCTTCCAGATAGAGTGTGTAAGCGGTCAATCTGCCAACACAGCTGGACATCATCCTCCTGTACCATCTTCCGTTCGAGAGACTTTGGTTGGGATTCTTCTTCCAAATTTAGCTATGGCTGATATACCAGGGTTTTTAAATGTCATTGAGAGCCAAATTTGGTCCACTGCATCTGATTCACCTGTTCATCTGGTATCCCTCACAACTCTTATAAGGGTTATGCGTGGTTCTCCACGGCAGTTGTCTCAGTATCTTGATAAGGTTAGTAGGGTCAATTACATTTCAAGAAGACAATCATGTACAATAATTCAGACTATATGCTTCATATTTTGGATCTTCATGTAACGTTTGGACAGATCTGCAGGTGGTTAGCTTCATTTTACACACTATAGATCCTGGTAACTCAATCATGCGTAAAACTTGTCTTCAAAGTTCAATGACAGCATTAAAGGAAATGGTACGGGCATTTCCTATGGTAGCCCTGAATGACACATCTACCAGATTGGCTGTTGGGGATGCAATTGGAGAGATTAATAATGCTACCATTTCAGTTTATGACATGCAAAGGTATGGGTGGTATGAGTTTTAGATTCAAAAGAATTTCTTTATTATAAGTACCCCCACCATCCTATGTTTTGGGCAACATTACGCCTTGCATCCTGGTTTTTCAAAACCTTACACTTTCCATCCTCTATTTTTCTAGCAATTTCACTTTCTACCTTCCATTAAAAATCTGTTAGTTAGAAATTTAGTTGGCTTTTGATTAGTATGCCCATCATTGAAATAACCCCTGGGAAGATGGTAAATACCTGGAATAGACAATACTTATCCAACTACCACTATATGTGTTTCGAAAAAACACAATCTTTTCTTCCAAAAAAGGGAATTTATAGACATACCCGCCTTGATTTCTTCGAGCACTTGCTCAAAAATGTTTGATTAAGAGTTTTCAGTGTTTGGTATTTGAGAAAGAGAGAATTGCCAATAATTGAAACTATATGGTACATATTTTAGCTTTTTTAAAAAAAAACATGACATTTTTTTTTGGATTTTGAAAAATCTCTGCCAAGAAATTAGTTGGTCTTAGGGGGAAACAATAAATTTTCAAAATCCAAGGTGCAAACTGTAATACTATCCAAAACAAAGAGTGGTTGAGGTAATTAACTCTTAATGTATTATATTTTTGGGACTCGGGGGGTGGGGCCTGCTGAACAATTCTCATGCTTATCTATGTTTGGTTTACTGAATCATGTTCATCCTAGGACTGAAGTTTGCTAAGTCTGGATCTAAGATTTCTCCTTTTCACAGATCATATGGCCCAAGGGAGGCCATGATGGCCATCACTTGACTTAAGGTCGCAGCTCTTTTGGCCTCAGTGGTTATATGATATCCTTTTCTTAGTTGGGTTTATGTGGTCAGCTAGAGGGCTCATATAATAGTCACAATTAGAGGTGAATGACCATGACGATTTTCAAATAGCTGTGTGTACCATTCAATCTGCCTCCATGATTGATTACCTTGGTCCAAAGTGCCCATTGGCATAGGAACCCTTGCTCTTCTGAACGGAGTCTACAGCCCTAGTGTTTTCTTGTCCTTATCTGTATAACTATTCAACAAAACCAGCTTACTAACATTCTTTTTCCTATTTTCTCTTTTTGGAAAGATTGTAAACTAAGTTCTACACTGATCCTACCTATCCTTTTAGCTTTTGAGATCCTGATGAAATGCAGAGTGTTCATAACTCATGAAATTTTGGAGCTTCCATTTAGTTTCAAAGATGTCCATCAACATAATTGGCTGACCAGATTACATAGAGAAATCACTTAGTGCTTACAGTACTAATTTCTTACATTTGAATGATTAATTATACTGTCATTCGGAGGATATGAGTATTGGAGAGAGTTGTTAACTTTTGCCATTCCTGCTTTATGTATTTTTCTTTTTTGGAATGTGCTGCTGGAGTTGTCTTTGTACTTTTCTTTGACACCTCTAGCTTGATACATATTTATTTGTGGGGATACCTAGTCTATCTTTGTTTTCTAATGTTAGTGTGACAAAAATAAAAGTCTTGGATGCAAGTGGACCTCCTGGCCTTCCAAATTTGCTGTCAGGAACATCAGAAATGGCAGTGACCACTGTAATTTCAGCTTTGAGCTTTGCCCCTGATGGAGAGGTAATTGTATTTTGTTCATAGGCCTCAGAGAGAATTTTTAATCTTGTACTAGCCAGCTAATTCTGGCTTAGACTCCGCAATCAGCACGGATTAAAAGATTTGGCTTTGAATCATGAACATATTATATAAATAAGGACTCCATGTGAGTTCAGAAAGTATATATTTTGAATGAAGAACTTAAGTATATATATTTTTCTTCCACTTTATGTAAAAGAATCATTTTATTTTCAAGTCAGGCTTAGTATGCACAGATCTAATGGACATACAGAACATCTTCAGAAAAAATTTAACACGTTCAGTTATCCATGGGGTAATGGTAAAAGTATAGGCTGCAATCTTGTTGGTTACAAAACTTATCAATGTTACCTATTTGACAAGATCCTGAGTAGTTTGGAGGTGTGAACCCTCATAAATTATTGGTCCGATTGGTTAATGAAAGATGAAAATAACAATTTGTTGGTTGTTTGAGTGTTTTCCTGCCATTATCTGAATTTGTCATTTTACATGCAGGGGCTGGTTGCATTTTCTGAGCATGGTTTGATGATAAGATGGTGGTCCCTGGGATCTGTGTGGTGGGAGAAACTTAGTCGAAACTTGGCTCCTGTCCAGTGCACCAAAGTCATATTTGTTCCTCCATGGGAAGGATTTTCACCCAATTCTTCTAGGTCTAGCATAATAGCAAACATATTGGGGCATGATAGCCAGGTCAATATGCAGGTGATTTTCCTTATAGCTAGCCAATACGTGCAACCTCAGGTGGTTAAAAATTATATTTTTGTTGAATCGCCTTAACTTGCTTTGGTGGACGACTTTATCTTTTGTAAGATAGATTAGTGTAAACCAAAAGGATTCGTCTATTAGCACAACTAAGACAGACGTTATATAACTGAGGCTTCTACACTTTTGTGATGTCCTTTTTTTGTTTCCTGCAGGAGAAAGCTCGGGATTCAACTTATGCTGATAGTTTGAAAATGTTGATTCATAATCTGGACCTCTCTTACCGACTACAATGGGTCAGTGAACGTAAGGTACTTCTTTCAAGGCATGGCCAGGAGCTGGGAACTTTCCCACTGTAAGCATTACTGTCGTATCTTCGCAAACATCTGATTCACTTGAAAAGGAGAGTTATTGAATGATGCACGTTCTTATGGACAAAGCTTTGGGAAGGATTTGCTATAAAATCTGCTCTGTGCCACAGTCCCGCGTCAGTTAGTCTCAAGAGTCAAGAAGGAAAGTGCTTCTGTAGATGGACAGAACAATTTAGGACTTCTTTCTCAAGAAGGAAAATGATTTTCTAGGGCTTCTTATAATGTTTCAAGCCTTTCATGCGCAGTTCTCGCTTCCCAGAATATCAACAGTTTAATTGTGGGTTGAATCTACACCCAAATAGACACTTGTTTCACTGTTTCCTAGAAGTAGGTACATATCCAGGCAAAATTTTAAACTGTTTGTTATGTAGTTATGGTGGGTTCAGAGAGTAGCAACAGGGATTAATTTTGCAGTCATTTACAAATTCGATTTTGCTTGAGGGCTTTTGTATAGGGATCTTGAAAATAGAAAACTTGGACAAAGAGAAACACTCCTGTATCACTATGACTAAAAGAATTCATTTTCAGGATTTACTTTGCCAAGAATTTTGCTGGACATAGCTTGAAGAATCCGAGTTTGACATGTTTTTGTTGGGATTAGAATTTAAGATCCATTTTTGAGATTCTAACAACTGATGAAATTTTTTTTTTCTAATTTGAGGTAGCTCGAGCATGAAAGTCTGTTATATGATTTAATGAAAGTCTTAACCAAGTATTTTTATGATTTTTTCTATAACTTAAAATTCTATTTTTTTAAGTAAAGAAATTTAAATATAAATTTAAAATATTATAATATGATAATTTAAAATTTAAAAGGACTAAATCTAAATCTTGCCCCTATAATTTGACTAGGATCGCTATAATTTCACCCCAATTAAAAAAACCTTGCCCTCAAAGTCAGGGTAGGTTCTCTTTAGCTGTTCTTCTATATTTTCTCCAAGTAAGTGGTATATTTGCAGGCACGTAGACAAATTTCAGTGATATTAGCACCAATAACAACTCGAGTATATTGTGCACAAACTATCAAGTCAACATTCTTAGGAACACGTGGCTTCGGACAACATGCTTTAAATATTTGAAGATGGGAAGCCTTGTCAGGAAAAGGTATATAAATCAACTGGTCTATACACCTAAGACTAGGCAATTCTGGGTTAATAATGTCTGGCATATTTGTTGTTCCAATGATAAAAACAGTTTTCTTTGCTGCCATGCCATCCATTTCTATCAAAAGTTGATTCAAGACTCTATTCGCAGCTTCGAACATCCCTGTGGCATCCTTTTCAGGTAGGTCCTCCAAGTGTGCCCTCATGTATGACTTCACTTGAGTTTGCAAGATTGATCGATAATCAAGGACAGAAACTGACTCGAGCTTGAGTTCCAACCTCTACATTCCATTAACAAACTGCATGTTTCGGGCAATTTCTATGGAATTTTCCACTTGATGCATTTGTTCTTCGGTTCTCCAATTACTATCTTCACTACATTCCAAGTCACAAAACTGAGAAGTTATACCACCATAAGTGTCCTCATACCTATATCGATTGACATTCGGAGTATCTGCTTCTTTTAACACATTTGATATAACATTTACCTCAAATTTACTGCTAATGAACAAAGGATCATGCTCATTCTCAACAAGCTTCTCTCTCTGTTGCCTTTGAACAGAATCATAGCTTCGATGTTCAAAGAGTGAGCTAGTCTCCCTTTTCTTACCTTCTTCAAGGCAAATACCCTCAACCGCCAGCAATGCTTGGTCATAGCTTAAATGTTTGCATTTCCTCCTTCTCAAACGTCTGAAGAATTTCCATCCCCTGATGCATTCTCTATTCTTTTGCAATGATCCATGATTGTAATGGCTTCCCATTAGAAAGGCCTGCAAACATCCATGATAGCAAACTATCAACATTAGCAGGTAGAACCCCGTCTCCATTCCCAATAATGGAATCAAACTCGTCAAAGAAAAGTACACAAAGAGCAGACTGCTGTGTTTTGTCGTTTGTGATCGAACCCCTCCACATATCCAAAAAAACCAGAGCTCATATCATCAGCAGGAAATCCCATAGAAATTATATTCTCACTGGTATATGTTATATCCAAATCAAAACCTCCTTCCTGATATATTCGCTTGTTTTGAGAGACAGCATGCCGAGTTTTGACCTATAATGCCTTCACTGTATTTTTAGAAGTATTATTAACTAACCTCTTAGTAAGTTTTCCAAATATACCAGATTGTGAAGTTGATGAAGTTCCTTCAAGAATATCATCTGCCGCAGGGGATTTAGGAGACAAGCGCAGTCCAAACCCACTAGTAGCACGTGCAAAGGTTGATTTTCCAGCATTTGCCGTAGGCGAGTCATCTGGCGAGGAAATCAATGGTTGTGGAATTGTAATGCCATCACCATCTCCAATTCCCATGTTGTCAAGACCATTTATTGCACTACTCAGATAAATTAGTTGAGCTAACATCAGCTCATCCACATGTTAATCTTTACCTGCATCACTGAATGAAGACCAAGAATCAACCTGCTTATTGACAGGGATGTTTTTAGCTGTTGGATTAGGCTGATAATGGGTGACTTCAATGTCATTTCCTTGCTGAACTTCAGTTTGGTTACAGCTGGTGTAATCACCATCCACCACTACTTGGCCATCATTGGATAGAGGATTATCAAATGGTTTATTCTCCTGGACTCTTGAATTTTGGAACCGCCTTTCAATGGAAGCATTGGTTGTAGGTACACTGCACAGCTGCAATATGAATTGTTCCTCTATTACTTGTACAATTTCAGTAGCTGGGGCACCTGCTTGCTACTCACCATCACCAATCCACCAATCATTACTAGGCCTCTTTGTCCCTGTGTATGCAACAAGTCTAGACCTTCTGGATCCTCCCAGTTAAACTTGTGAAAGTCTAACTTCGCTGCCTTTTTCCCTTGAATTTTAATAAACTGATCTAACCTCTCTGACATGTTATGTAATTGTTTAGCTATTTCTTTCAAAATTTGTTGCTGTTTCATTCTAGCGACCGTCTCCATTAATTGCACCTTTCGGCTTTCAAGATACATGGCTTGCCAGACTGATACAAATTATAACAAACATGAATTATCATGGTGATAATAATAGCAATTTTATTGAATAAAAAGGAATTGACTCACAATATCTAATTGAAAAAAATAAAAGAAAATTTCTCGGCATCGAGGCAGCTCGGGCTTACAATGACTAAATGAAAATCGTAACTAAGTTTTTCCATGATTGTTTTTATAGCTTAGAATTTTATTTAGATAGAAAAAAAATTTAAACATGTTCAAATTTAAATTTAAAATGTGATTTAAAATTTAAATGGAATAAAACTTGCTGAGGTGTAAATTGAAAAATTCTAATCTAACTAGGATCGCTACAGATACCAAGTGCGGTTTGCATCAATTTGCTCTTAATGCTTGCAAGAGTCAGCGGAGAATAAGAACAGAACAAGTTTATTTCTTCTTTTTTCCGGTATCCAATGGATTTAAGTGGGCAAAGCTTCTTTCCAATTTATCAAGTTTGAATGCTGAGAAATGGTATAATCTAGATGAATGCTCAACAAAAGATTTATCGTCCCCTCGGAGGCAGCCTCGTTATTAATACAGAGAATCTCCAATTAGGGGTTTCAACTGTCAAGTTCAACTTCCGAGTTCAAATCCTCGGATGAATTTGGGTGCCTTTAGAGCTAGATAAGGACTATCCTTATTGTATAGCCCAAGAAGCATTGAGCCCAGTAAATCAAAAACAAAGGGACTTCTTTTTTTCATGAACATTTAAGCATCATAATCGTCTGATCTTTGTGATTCAACTCCTCCCTTCACAAAAACCTGTATAGCCTCTCACGCTCATTTATGCCATTGACGAACCCACACCATTTTGACAATTACCTAACAAAATAACTTACAAGAACATTTAATAGCCATCCAGATGACATATTTCTAGTAAAATGGCTCTATAAATACCATGGAGTGATCTAAATTAGACAGTCACAAAGTTATGGGGCATATTGGAGTTGTCTGGGGTCTTGTCTTGGCTAGTCAAGATTTGCGGCATATTGGAGTTGTCTGGGGTCTTGTCTCGGCCAGTCAAGATATGCTTGCCATGGAAAATGAAGAAGAATGCTTCGCGGCTGCTAAGTATGGAGATTCCCTTAGCAGATCAATCCTATTTTTGAAGGGCAACGTTCTGGGAAATTGCCTTCCAACCAGAGAGTAAAATGGAGGGGGAGCTCTGCTCTCTCTCATGACAAACCTGCAAATGTATGGCGAACACACTTGCCATTGTTTTAAAGGGGCTAAAATGTGTTCTTTTTGAAATTAAACTTTTTGGCTGACTCGTTAAGAATGTCATGCAGCTGTTTGATTTGGTAGACAAGTATAGATCATCTTATCAATCACGATCAGTAAGGCAAAATGGTTTTTTTTTTTTTTTGTCTAAAAAACCTTGAACCAGGCTTTTCAGCCACCTCTCCCATGAATGAAGTCTGAATTAGCAAATGAGGCACCGTATATTTTATTTTTAAAAAATAAAAGACAGATAATTTATGGTCTAATTTATTTTTATTTTTAAATAAAAGGGCCAATGATGTTTCATTTACCCTTAGACATAAAAATAAAGAAAGCCAAAACTTCATGCTTCTTTTTAATAGGACAAACAACATGTTGCTTGTCTAATTCTTACAAGAATAAATATATGGCATATTGTCTGCTGTGTGACAAATGACACATTGTTTACTCGTAAAAATTAAATTTTATTAAAATAATTATTCTTTTTTTATTCATGTTTTCTTATTTGAATATAACATTTTTTTTATTCATGGAACTTTTTTTAATAAAAGGTAATTGTTAAAAATTTTAATCATTCAAAATAAAAAAAAATTATTTTCTGAATCTAAACTTTATTTTTTTATTAATAAATTTATTTATTTATTTAATGAAATCATATTTTTTTTAATTGGAAGCACTGTTATCATGCTCTATAAAGCAAGTTTTAATTAAAATAATATCTTAATATTTTGTATGTGAAAGTAAAGAAAAAAAACTGATAAAATTATGATAATAATATATTAAAAATAAAAAAATTTATTCTTATTGAATAATCATGAGCACATTAGTTTTTTTATTTTTACATATTAGGTATATTATAATTAGAAAGGAAATTGTTAACATTAACATAAGAACCTATAATAGTATTTAAAAATGATAGCAAGATTGAACAATAATTAAAATACCATGTTAAGTAGTTAATTTATAACATGTTTCAATTAAAAATTTTGAAAAAAAAATATAAAATAAAGTCAAGCACATGGATCTAGGAGATCATGCAGGGTGACTTCAAAGCCATGGACACGTGTGTACCCTCTTTATTTGTATTTTTTTTATTTTTTTTCTTAGGGTGGATGATATGTTTTTAACACTTTCATTTTTAATAAAAAAAAACAAGTTGCTTGTTGGTTTAGATTTTCACCAGGTGGGCTAACAGTAATGTTTTTGTTTTTTTTAATCAAAAAACTTACTTTTAACTTATTTTCATATGAAAATATCTAACAAACACCTTAAAATCTTAATAAACTAATTTTCAATCTCAAAACACCCCTAAACATATGAAATTAAATTGAATAAAAAATTCTTCCTTTACTCCAGTCTACTTTTTCCAAATAGATAAAGTTTTAAAATACCTTAATAGTGTTACTCTTGTTAAGGTAATATATTAATACCAAGATTTTTTTTTTTTTTTGAAATATGATCAATTAATCACTTTTTCTCCTCTTCTTTATTTCTTCAGCGACTTTCTTTCTTTTTTCTCAGAATTCAAGGACTACAACATAAAACAAATAAAGTTTCAAACCTAAGTGTGAAAGTCTAAAATTAAAGGGATTAAAAATATCTAAATAAAGATTATTGGGATGAAAATGATGTTTTTAACATAAAAAGGAAAAATGCCTTGTTATTTTTTATGTTTTTTTATTTGTCCTTCATTTCTTAATTATTTTTAATACTAAAAATTTAAATTTTATTTCATCAAATCAACCTCTAATTTGAATTTAAAAATTTATCAAACACCTAGAACATGAGAAGGTAAAAGAAAATATCAAAAACATCACATTAAATGGATGGATTAAATAAAAAAAACCAATAAAGTTAAGTGACTAAAATAAAAAAATAAAAGAGGCACTGTTAATTGAATTCTATGGTGGGAAGAAGAAGGATTTGGACAAGTTTAAGAGTGATGTGGAGTCATTTGTAACTGCATTGATTCCGATGAGTGGTTTTGTACATCTTGATATATTTGGTTATGATTGATTTTTAAATAATTTTGTATGTAGTAATATATATTAATAATTTTTTTATTTTTAAAAATTATTTTTAATTTCAATATATTAAAACAATCTAAAATATATTAAATTTTAATTAAAAATAATTTAAATTTTTAAAAAATATAACTTACACCTCATTCCCAAACAGTATATTAAAAAACTCATTTATAAGTCATTGTAATTATTACTTGTAGTTGGCATGGCTATAAATAGTCAAAGAAGCTAGCAAAATCTAAGGCTACGTAGAAGGAGAGAGAAGCAAAAAATTGAAAACCGCGTATAAACACTTGAAAGTCTTCTCAAGTTCATTAAAAAATAATTAAAACAATTTTCTTGCTGACTTTTCTTGGCTACATCTTGATCTGAAGTGTCTGGATTTAAATGCAGATTTTATCGCAGTTGTTCCTCCAATTTGTTTTTTTTTTTTTTTATCATAGTAAAATATTCTATAATATCAATTGAGTCATAGAGTAATGTAAAGAAAAGAAAATGAAAAAGAAAAATGTAAAAAATATATGAAATGGCGTAAATTAAGCCCTTGAATGAATACATTTTTGTTTACCTAAGGGACCCGAAGATGTTAATATAAACCTAATTGAAATTAGAAGCAAATAATTACGTGTGTGCTGAACGAGTGGTTCATTGAAGCATATAAATAACATATTTCTAGATTGGATTTAAAAAAATAAGGGCATTTTTCCAAGAAAAAAAAAACTGAGAATATTTAAGAACATTGGAAGATTCAAAGGCCTCCTAGTCCTATTCCGAACAAGGTACGTTGCATCTAATTAATCTAGGACCATCTGGAGGAGAACATGTAAGAACTACCATGTGGTTCGATCTACTTCCACCGCACTGACCAAGTCCTCCAGCTTTTTAGATTTTCCAAGTTACGTACCAGCCCTTTGATCCAACTCAAAGATTGTCTACCAAATATACAACGTCGTGTACGGTCCAATTATTAAAAGCATGAGAGTTGATTTTTTAGATATTTTTGTAAGCAAGCAATTAAAACTTCCTCTCCTCTTCCATTGCTTACCATATTCTACCAAATATAATTTTAATATATTAATTAAAAAAAACAGCTATTATATGCTAAATACGCCGAAATTAACATGGTGTTGGGTCCATATACAGTTAAGCTTATCCAGCGAAGTGATTAATTAATGTCATTTTCCATCACAGTTAGATAGATGGACGGTAAGTGATATAGTGGCACACTTGCATTAGAAAATTCTCGAAAAATCCAAGTTGCTCATAACAAAATAACTCGTTGAAGATAGGAGATGCTGTGATCTCAGTCCTTCTCTTTCCTGGTAAAGGAAAAAAAACAAAAGAAGAAGAGCAAAAGATAATGACAGAATATCATGTTTGCAGCAGTTGATCAAGAACAGGTGAACGTTGAGCCCATTATTGTTTTAGATACAGAAATATTGTTCTCTAAAACCCTAACATACTCATTCCTGATATGTCTTGAAATCTTCTATTTCAAGATATATTCGAATATACAAAACTTAAATTACAACAAAAAACAAGGAGAAAAAGAAAATTTAATCCTATATATATATATAAGCTCATTAATTTCTGGTGCAGCTTCTCCTCGAGTTAACTAGTATAGTGCGCGGCCACAATTAATTAAGAGCTAGTTGTGGGTATATTGGATGATCGACAATCTGCAAATTCATCCAGAAGAAGCCCTTCCAAATCCTCTATACTCGGAAATAATTCGTCACTGAATAATATATCTGGCAAGGCAATTTCGTCCAAAACCTGCCCTTGATCTAATAATTCTTCATTTTTAATACACACATTTTGCATCAATTCATCTTCAATGGAAGTCACAGAAGGGGTTGTTGGGGAGAGAACCCCATCAAAATTCGGCGAAAGTTCGTCTTTTATTGTTGGCATATCGGGCTCAATATTCTTAGTGGCTTCTTTAGGCATAGATGGCTTGATTCGGGTGCTGCCGGCGAGGGAGCTTCTTCGAGTAGGATGGGCATGGCTGTGCTCAGCTGTGTAGGTTATGATAAATGTTGATGGATCTGTACGGCTTCTTTCCATTTGCTTTCTTGCCAAACATCCCTTTAGACTGCTGCATCTGTAGTAGCTCCTGTTTGTTGTTCGTCAAAGCAAATGTTAGAGTGCCATTAAATAATTAAAAATAAATCTTCAATAAATGTGGTGCAGCACTATTTGTACCATTTCCAGGCTACCCCCGCTGTAGTTTGTACGAAAGGGGCAGAATTTATTAGATTCTATAACCTTGCTTGACCACAGACAAACAGAAAACTCAGAATAGACAAACAAATAGAGTTTTCTTTTACCTTGGATATGGGGATCCCTTGATGGGTTTCTGCCCATATTTGCGCCAAGCCCACATATCAGATGAGAGACCATCTTCTTTCACGTGTTGAACTACTTTTTTGTGCTGATTCTTCCTGAAGATTAACAACAATTAATCTCAGCTGCATCAATACCAGTCGAGGAAATCTAAATTAAAAGAAACTGTATTAATTGAAATTCTGAATAAATTTACTGACCTCCTTTTTGATTTGGCCGCACTAGTAGCATCAACAGTATTTGCAAGAGTAGCAGATTCAGGAGAAACAGGCTTCTTTTTCTGCACCTTTTGTCTCTCTTTAACTTCTTTTGGAACAGATATGGATGTGGTGCTGAGACTGGTACTCAGGATATTGCTTTGTGGGGAATTAAAGGTCTGGTGCAACAAAGGGTAAAGGGGCTTGTAAAGGCCATCTAGTCCATCAAAATCTGTCGCGGTTTCTTGGAAATTTAAGAGCTCATCTTGATAAAAACTCAAGGGAGCAAACAAGGAAGGTGGGTTGTTCGTGATGTTGGCAAAATCTTCATAATTAGTACTGCTTCCTGACCTTACCACAGCGTGCAGATCCCAGCTGTCCTCCATGCAAACAAATTCATTCATCATTTTTCAGCTAAAACAGAAGAAGAGGGAGAGGAGCTGACTTTGTGGTTGGAGTAGATATAAAATTTGAGAGATGGAAACCTTGAAAGGATATATTCCAGGCAGGCTGTATATATATTAAAGGAGAGTGGCGCCTACTTAGAAAGTCTCGGGGTTCTCCATTTAGCTAGACTGGATTTTTTTTTGCTGCTGTTACTGCATTTCCATTGAGTTGACTTTATTACAAAGTCAAAAACGTATACGATAAATTATGGACCAATAATTTGGATTTTATACATTCCCTTGGATAAAGCCGACTTGCTGAGACTCGTTCGTCGGCCACGTCATCTTACACCGGACTGCATTATTGGGTTTATTTTTTAAAGAAAAAACATTTAATGGGAGTTAATTTCTGCTTTAAATTGGATGGATAAGCGAAGGTAAAACTCAAGTCCGAGTCCTGCCCCTGAATACATCTCTTAAGGTACAGAACTTACTTAATGAGCATTGCTTGTTGTTTGGAGAGCTCGAATTTTTGTAGGCTTTCCAGTGAGTTTAATTTGGCCTCCACAGTATATATTCTCTTAGTTGGTGTAATTAGTAACCTTTTTTCAGCTTTTTCTTTTTATTGAGTTTAGAATTGCATAAACACATGTTGGTCTAGTGTTTTGATTATTAGTTTTTTTAGTAAAATAAAACTCAAGGTTTCATATTTTATACATGCATGGTAACAGCAATATTAATCTCTTTAATTATATAAGAATCACAGAAGTAGAATCTAGAATTCAAATTCTTTATTCCTTTTAATATATAAAAAATATATGAAATTAAATATAATCAAAACAAAAAACACAACCACATGGTTGTGGGTTTTTTTATTTATTAATATATTGTATATATGCATGCTACATTGTGCTACATATTAATTATTTGCAACTGTGTCTCTTGTTATTATTGCAAGAGAAGTTCAGAAATGATAAACCTAGGCGTCGCGATCGTCTGGCAGGGGTGGGAATCCTCTAGTGATTGTTATAGTTCGAGCTATTGGGATGTTGGTGAGTCATGAGTGCCATAAACGGTCCCCTTCCCTTCCTGCACGCCTTAAGGAATTAGGGGTCACCTCTCTACTTATATATTTATATAGGGTATAGCCCAAACTCTCCGAACTGCCACTCCGGCCACTTGTTTAATTTATTTTATTTATTAAGAATTTCATTAATTGGGACAGATCTATCTTGAAATATAGTGCTAGTGTTTAATTTACTCGTCCTATAAATTCTCAATCGTATATCCAGTACCCTAGCTAGCATGCATTAATCCGGTTGTGTAACCCAAAAAGGAGGGGGTTGTCTCTTCTGTGTAAAACTCTCGATAATTTCAATTTTCATGTATATATTTAGCTTTCCATAGTTTTCTTACTTTGGTGCGATAGAGCTTGTTCTTTATCTTTTTTCTGTATATTGGTCAGCCTTCATTTTATCTCCTAATCTTTTATTATCTGTAAGATTCAGAATTTTGACTTTGATACTTCCGGCCTAGTCTAATGCATGTGCTCCGCCCATTCAACCAGGCAGAAAACGAGTATAGAAACTCAAAGGGGGACCTGCGCGGTCTCAGTACTGAGTCGCTAGCTCGTTCCTCCAAATTAAGTACCCAGTTTTGCCAAATATTTTGTAAGAGGAAAAAAGTTCAATCGGTGGTCAAAGAGAGAAAAGGAGTCGGTGGTCGCCAGCAAGCAACTTGCAAGAAATTTGTAGCACCTACAACAGGTAGTTTCCATCCAACGGGAAGCAATATGGCAATGGAAAAACAAGCAAGGGATGATCTTTACGTGCATTGCGTAGATTCTAGGGAAACTCAAAAAATAAGATATCGGGTCCACAAAGGCCACTACAGTGATCTCATCTCAACACATAAGAATATGCTTCTTGACCCTGTTCATCAATTAGCTTTTGTTTTCGGGAGAACTACTAATACGCCCTCCACCTATTAGGTAGGTCTCATTAGGTCCCTCCCATACTAACTGCACTAACATTACCTCTTGGAATCTGGATTCAAGCTATCAAGATTGCATGTGCCAATCTCCTCTTTATTAATTAGACGTTGGTTTTTCCTTTTAGATCACACAACAATCTTAGGCAAGTTCACTCTCTCCAATTTCTATGCTCACAAACTTTTCACTTTTGAGTGCTTGGTGGTATCTTGCATGCTAAAGACTATTCCCAGTGGATGTGTGTTGAAGAGAAATGAAAGTTTCAAGGAGATTGTTTCTATAATAATGTAGTTGCATTATAAAGATAACGAAGGTGGCACTAAAAGGAGCTAGCGCAACTAAAATTGGCAATTAGAAAAGAAGAAAACGACGTGTAATTTGACAAGGCAGATATCATCCCATCGATGGAGAGAATGGATGGGCACAGTTTTCCTAGGTTGAGTGCAGCATTGGTGCAATCAATAGGGGAGGGACATAATTGTAGTTTGCCCTTCTTGTTTTTTCTTTTCCCCTAGCTTCTTTTACCTATAAAGAATAGACTATAGAGTGTGGCTGTACGTGTGCAGGCAGGCAACTAGCAAGTAGCAGGAATTGAAAAGATTGAAAGCTCTTGCTGGTTGTGGCAATTGGGAGCTGTCCCACGCGGATAGGTTGTGACTTCCAAGCTCGGGAAGTAACTAATGAAATTGAAAATGACTAAATGCGCTAACGTCAGAATTTGATGTCTCAGTAGTTAGGTTTGCATTCAAACATAAACGCTGGGAAAAGAGCGTTTATTTTCCCTAATATAATGCATTTTGTATATGATTTGAAAATGAGCTGAGACCCTGTCTCTTATTGGCTGGAATTTTGTAAATTCTCTTGAGTTAAGATTTTTCGTACCCAGATTTAAATGGTATATGCGCCTAAGAAACATGTCAAAGAACTTTCTAAAAATAAGTTCTTTCACATGTGCATGGCTACGAACTCCTTATGTTCGTTGTAATTTGGCAAATGTCATGTACCCATGAAAAAAAGGGAAAAAAATTGGAGCGAGAGTGGGTGAAATTGATTTTAGGAAGGCTATTTGAGAAAAGATTATTACTTCAATGATAATTCCATTGTGATCATTAATATTTTAGCATGATGTTACATTATTTTTTATTCTCCCTTCTTTCTCTTATTTCAATTATAACTTGCTTGGTAGAATTATTTAATTTCACATTCTAAAAATACAAGCCGAGAAAAGTCATTTGATATCATGAAAATTACTTTTTATTAAAAAAAAACCATTTATTTTTTTACAAAAATAATTGGACACGAGTTTTTTATTTTACACCTTTATCATGTCAATTTTCACATATCTGAACAAATTACATCACTTTTGATACAATAAGAATGATAGTTTATTAACATTCAAAAAAAAAATATAGAACTTTTTTTTCTTCGTAACCCAATTTAAGGTATGATTCCAATAGATGGTACAACCCGTTTATCATTAAGGCTAATCTCTTGAATTAATAGTTTGAATTATTATAGCACGTCAAGAGTAAATAGGGTTTTTTTTTTTTTAACTAACATATATATATATATATATATAAACAAAGCAATTTATAGATTGTGCTGTTCCTAACAACATAATCTATGTGGTTTGTTTGTGTTGTTTTGAACAGTGCAAACCTTACATTTAAAAGTCTTTTGTGTTTCTTTTCCATTTCTCTTCTACTTCATTCTCTTTTCCCTCACCCACCCAATCTTCCACTCCCCTAACATTACTACTATTTGCAGCCATTCCCCTCTTTCTTTCTTATTTCATCGTCTCCTTTCTTCATTTTGAGTTCTCATAATTACAGTGTTTACAATTAAAACCAAGTATTTTCAAGTGAATGAAAGCAACAATGTTGAGTGAAGCAATGAAAGTAAGAGAGATTATTAAACCAATTATTGTTCTCCATCTTAGGTTGTGATGTTACAATAACTAAATGAACATTGCAACAATAATATAGGGTTTAGGAGGGTTTGATATTAGGATTAAGAGTTTAAGGTTAGGATTTGGTGTTAGGGTTCATGGTTAGGGTTAAGGGTTAGGTTTGTGTTAGGATTTGATGTTTGGATTGAAGGTTTAGTTAGGACGGCACAAATTAAATTCAAGTACTTTATTCTAATTTTTTAGTTAATAAATTGTACTATTGAAAATAACATAGCCCATTAGATTATGTTATTGAGAACAAGATAACTTATAAATCTTTGCTATTTTCTCAAATAATTTTTTGAATGTGCTTGTTTGTAAAAAAAATTAAATAAATAAAAAAATAAATTGGCATGTGTTAGTTGAAAAGAATAACTCCAGAGTAAATCATGAATGGAGATTCAAAGTTGGAACAAAAAATTGACAGGGGAAAGTCTATCAATCAAATGGTAGGTTAGACCAGCAGGGAACAAAATTAAAATTCATGCATGATTCACAACCGACATTTGACCAAAGACCAAATAGCTATCAGCTATTAGCTACCTCCATACCTGTATACTCTCTTAAACAGTAGTAGCACTTAATTATCAATTATTATTCTTTTTATTTTTATTCTGAGTAATTGGAAGATAAATAATAAATAACGAATACTATAAAAATATTTTGGGAGTGGCTATCTAAGCTGATCATGCAAGAATCTCTTTGTAAATTAGAAGTGCCACGATTCTCCAAATTGATTGTTCTAATTTAAAAATTGTGCAAGAATTTTCCTTCACGTAATCATGGCACTTTTGCGGTCTGCGGGTGATTCTCGGACAACCAGTTTGCAGCCGTGATCCTTGCGCAGGACCCACGAGTAAATAGTTAAAGTTTGGGCCAGCCAGCCAGGAATTCAAAAGCAAGCCCATTGGCTTCTACGCCCTGCCCATCAAGAAAGCCCATTAAATGTCCGTCAATAAGTGGACATTCAAGCAGAAACCCGGCGTCCAACTAGTTCTAAAAAAAGCACTGTTCACTGCCGACATTGCAAGGATAGTCGACTGCCAGTTAATGATCCCAAATCCAAGCGTTTATCTTTTCAAAGGATAAAACATGGCGGCGCTAACCATGGCAATAGTCATATTGGCCAAAAAAACACAAGAATAACAAATGTAAGTAAATAGCAGGTTAAAATGATAGATTACTTCAAAACAACTTCCATGACTTTTTAACAACAAAATTGTTCTAAGAAATTATTCTGTGATACAACTCTCATCCAAACCGTGAACACTATTTTAATGAATTTTACACTCTTAATCGAGGATAAAATTGAGCGTAGATACCAGCAAAATTCCAGCTTACTAAAATGAATCCAACAATCAAATGGTGTGTGAATCAGATTCAAAACCAGTCTCAGCCGCAATATACAGAACTACAGGCATCTCAATTCCTAATAAACAATTTCAGCTTCTCCTGGATGTTAGACTCACTCTCTTTCCCTCAACGGAGAACTTCTTGCAACCTTCCAGCTGCAACCACCACAGAAAAAGTGTCAGATCAGAATTGTACGTGCAAGGTCACTAAGGAGCATGAAAGGTGCTGGCCGAAGATCAAAAAGCAGGGATAAAAGGAGAGAAAAAGCTACCATATCTTTCTGATAATTATTACTACAAAATTGTTGGCTGCAAATTGTTGAATGGTAGCTAGATGCACATACCTTTTGCTTCAAGTAAGCAACAGCATCTCTCCTGGAAGTGAAGTTTGAAAAAACAGCAGGTGAGTGTTCTTCAACCAGACTTTTCAGCTTTTTAAGCTTTAATGACTCTCCCGGCACCTGGATAGTTTAATTAATTAGGGACCTAACTATCATTTGCTTAAAATAGCTAGTAATGTTAGGTGCCGCACCTGGTGCAGGAGCCTTTTACACAGGCTTTTCAACTTCACTTTTTGTTCATTAAGTTCCTGCATTTTGGGAGTGTCCTCACGTTTACGTTTTCCTGATGAACAGAAATCAACAGAATCCTTGTCAACAATTTTATCTTCAACATTTTCCATTTCCAGAATGCCATCACAATTTCGTTTTGCTGAGGGAAAATCAGCAGAACATTTGTCATCAGCATCAGAGTCGTCATCATCAGCTGCAGAATCCTCATCATCACTGTTGTCAAAGGTGGTCTTTTTCCCCTGAAAGCGAACACCAGCTATTTTCTTTGGCCGATCCTTAATACCCAACCCTTGCTTTCCAGATGTAGCTTTGTCCTAAAACAGTAGAAAAATGCAATCAATGACTCCCCTGTCATGTAACTACCCGACACTCCAAACACAGCCCTTGAAAAAAAATAATTCAAAAGGCACATTCAGTTTATCAGTCATGTTCCTGTACAACTTTTATCCTGCTCCATTCAGGAATTTCCATGAGATATGTAATTGGCATAGGTTAAGAGACTGGACTGGATATTCCATATTAATAATTTCAGAACTCAAGGGATTACAAAAATTCAAAGAAAACATCGCCCAAAAAATAGTATTCAAGGAAAGAAAGTTCCAAAAAAGGACAAATACTTGGACAAGTTTGTAGAGATTCTCTTGATCTTCTTCGAAGAACATGGCCCTTTCATTACGATTGTGAGTATCAGCAGTTCTGGTTGATTTCTTTTTGGCAGGCTTTGCTCCAAGTAAACCACCAGATACAAACCCGTGTTTAAAACCCCACCAATCTGGAGGAAGATCTTCAACCTTGCTTCCTGTCACAATGAGCTAAAGTTATTCTAAGCAGTCAATGTTTTCCAATCAGCAGCTGAAGGAAAACCAATGTGAAATATAGCATCTCATAAAAAGCACAAGGATCTACAGATACAGCACAAATTGCATATTTATGTAGGGAAATCTGTGCCGGAGATGATCAAATAAGGTTTATGAGGAACATGACAAAGAATGGCCAAGAAGACCCTTGGATTCAAATGATTTCACTCCCCCAAATTATCTGAAATCAATGAGCTAAAATTAAAAAAGTTAAACACCTGCCAATGGTGCTGAATGATAAATTTGTTGCAGTAACTACTCTTTTGGATAAGTTCAACAGAATGTAATCAGCATATGTTTCCCAGCTATATGAAACATGATTCAAATTGTCATCATCATTATCTTGACAAGCACATAGAGAAGCTTATCATGCAGACCTGAATCCTTGGTATAAAATGACATTGAACTGCGTTGTCAAAAGCCCAGGGCACTAAAAGCTAACAGTTAAGGGGAAATAACACAAAGATTATAAAATCATCAATTACTGAAAGACTGCATAAATGCACAAAACACATGAACGAATATGTAAAAGTTCATCGGAAAAAATCCCAAGACATGCCATTTATCAGAAAAGACACCTGTTGTCTCCATATACTTGTATTTTACCTCCAAGATACCATATTTGACTCTCAAGTGCAGATTCAGACTCCAACTCATTGTCTGGATTTGGATCTGTCTGAGGTAACTCCTCTGATTTTTTTACCTGGGACAAATATTACTAGATTACTAATGATGAAAGATAAAATTCTATTTGAATACTAAACTCACAACATAGATCAAACAAAAGCACGGATACCAATGGAACAAGAATCTATCAGAAATTGAATATTTCGAAATGAGCTTTCCTCCATTGGTATATTGTATTTTAAATACCCAATAACATGTGTAGTCTTCAGCATATCAATTATAAGTCTAGATTCTGCAACAAATCCCACATATAGCGATGATGCAAACTCAAAGTTCATGCTTTAACCATTTGACAAACAATGAGTTTCCAAGCTTTAAGACTTACAAGAATCCCTGAGAGATCCTTCGAAGAATATGCATTGACAAGCTTCCCCCTCTCTCTTTTATGATATCTGATAAACAATGCTGATGCTGATTAGTATTCCATAAACTAATTCTTCTATACATTAACCCAAACCAATATGCAATAAAACTGAACTTCTTCAAAGATAACTATTGCAACACACACCACCACTAACCTTCCCCGTGCTCGAGTAGCCTTGACAACTTGTTCCTTAGCATCATTAGTTGCATCAGTCTCGGTTTTTTCTTCACTGCTGTTCTCCTTCACAACCTCTGTTGGACGCAGAAAAACTAAAGACAATTTAATAGTAATTCCAATACTAGTCGAATCAAATTTCATTATAGTACGATCATACCTTCATCATTACTTTGCACAGCTTGCTGTCAAACAAACACAAAAAAAGAAAAGGAGAATCAAAATCCATGATGGCAAATATTATGCAAACACGGTTGAACAATTAAGGCAAAAACAGACCACTTTCAGTCTTTTAAGGATGCTATCAAATTGGGTGGTATCAAATGCCCAGTTATTAGGCTTCTCGACTCCAACACCTGTAGTGTCCTGTTTGTTTTTTACTCTAACATAACCCTTGATCCCCTGTTTATCTTTCCCTAACCCCTCTCCTTCTTCCCATCCCTGAAAAAAAATCAACAAACACGCCATTAAGAAGTGAAACGAATAAATATATCAGGGAGATGGGGGGAATCTACCATTTGTTTCATGAGGCGGAAAGCAGGGGATTCCCTAACGATACCGACGTAACGGAGAGGGGCTTCAGGTGCGGCCATCTTTGCCGCTTTTCTTCTCCTTCTTTGTTTTCTCGTCGATTTGGAGGTGCCGTCGTTTCGAGGAGTGGAAGAAGGGTAAATTTGGAGAGGGATAGGCAGGTCAAAAACCCTAGGGAAGGGGTAGGGGGATTATCTGGTGGATTTAGAGAGTTTTGTGTTCGGTGGGGATGCGAGGGATTTAGTGGTTAGGATTTCGATGATGTGTTAGCGGATAGGCTGTACTGATCTTACGTGTGTGATTTTCTCTTGTCTTGGCGGTTGTATTCAGTACACGTAAGCGTCTATTTCATTGGGCCGTCGAGGAACGTCGACGTTTTCCTTTTTCTTTTTATTTTCCCCTCTTTTTCTTGGATAAACTGTGTCGGGGATTTTTTTTTCTTTTATTTGCAAATAATTTTCCGCCACGTATTTTTTGAGCTAAAAAAAAGGCGATTTGTAGTTTATTTATTCTTTAAGCTTAAAAAATAAAAAAGAATGTTGAATCGGACTGATTGTAAAATTTTCTTGGGGACAAGAATTTCGTTTTTTTTTTGAAGTCCATATTCTCAAAATGATCTTCATAATTTTACCTGACCAAAATTATGTCCTTAAAATTAAAATCATTTGAAAAAAATATTTTTAAATTTATTTATTTTTGTATTCAATCATCTACCATATTCCTGGGTGTTGGTATACGTCGCTAGTATTCGAGTTAAAATCTCTTCTTTGTTTTTTCTTGTGACTTCTATTTAGATTGCTGAAAACCCTTATAAAATTATTGTTAAGGTTGTTATACTATAAAAGGCATGAAGACTGGGCTTTCACAATTAAGGTTAAATTTTGAACCGTAGTGATGATGGCGATTTAAAATATTTTTTATTTGAAAATATATTAAAATAATATATTTTTAATTTTTTTAAAATTATTTTTAACATTAATATATTAAAACGATCTAAAAATATTAAAAATATATTTTATAAAAAAACACTAATAAAAACACGATTCACACCAAGATTCAAAGATGCTCTAAAACACATACAAAACTTGTCCTTGTAATGGATTGGGAACCTTCAAGTCTTCAACATCTAAATTAGTTTAGGAGATGATAGCTTTATGAAACCGTGTATGTACGTGTTTAGTCGTAGAGAATTTTCAGATTTGAGTAAAAGAAGAGAGACAAAGTCCCCCTTTTCTTTATGAAATTATGAATTCAAATTCTTTTTTATATATAAAAAAATATCACAAACATAAATTTGTATTGAAAAACAATATTACTCAATTAAACTTTATCCCATAAAAAGTAAAGGAAAGATTCAAGCAAAAACTAAAAAAAAATAAAAAAAAGAAAAAATTAATAACATACCTTATGACCAACGAGGAATGAGAATATCTTGACGAGGATTGATGTCAAGTAGAGAAATAAATGATATTGTACTGCTAAATATTTTATAACTCAATCAATTCTAATGATTCGAGTTATTAGTTTAAATTGTTAGTTTAGGTTGATATAAATTTTTTTTAGGTTTTTTTTTTTTACAATTGATTTTTCTTAATTTCATCATTTTACAGGGTTATGCCGATCTCATGTACCGAGTCGTGGGTTTCTCAGATTAACCCAGTTGACTTAGATCAAGTTTGTTTTGTTTGATTTATTTGTTGTTATCTTGGGCCAAATTATCTTTATACTAGAGTTTATTTTTTTTATATATTAAATTTGATCTTTATTTTTTTATTACTATTTTTTTATTTTAATAATTTTTTAATTGATATATTTTTTTAATTTCATTCTTAAATATTAAATTGGTTAAAAATTAAGCTTTTTGATTGAGTCTGGGTCTTGAGTTTAACAGTTATAATTTTATTCTCCTTGAGTTTTTTTCTATCAAATTTGATCCCTATTAATTTAATTGTTTTTTTTACTTTAGCAAATCTCTTAAATTGATATTTTTTTATTTAATCATTCAACATTAAATTAATTAATAATTGAGCTTCTTTATTAAGTCCGGATTTGAGATTTTACGAGTTGTGAATCTTATTGAGTTACTTTGGTCTAGAAGGTTCGAACAGGTAATTGTTTTTTTTTTTTTGAGCTCGTGATTTTTCAATTTCATTCGTCATTATTTATTCAATTGAAAATTAGATTCTGTTATTTTTATTTGTCTAGATTCTATAAAAATCTTCAATAATTTTTAAAATAACCTGGGTTATTCGAGCTCTTTTTATTTATCATTCTTTGTTGAATCTAGTTTGATATATTTTTTAAATTAATATTTTTTTATTTTATCATTTAATATTACATTGATTGAGAATTAATTTTATTTTTCAGCTCTATCCTTCAAGGTTGAAGTTTTTTTATATTAGGCTTTATGATCTTTTTTAGTTTTCTTTCTATTTATTTATCACAATCTCGTCACTTAGATTGTGAGTTTGATGAGTTAGCCTAAGTCGACTCAATTTATTTTTAGAATTGTTTTTTTAATTTAATATTTTTTAAGTTCCATTTTTTTTTTGTTTGCCTTTTATTGAGTTATGCCATCCAAATTATTTGGATGGCAGGGTTTAGTTAGTTTTTTTAACTTGTTATTTTTTTAACTAATTATTTTTTTAAATTTATTATTCTACACTGTATTTATTTGGAGTTGGACTTTGAGGTTTTTTTTTTTTTTTTTTTGCTCCCTGCATCTTAATTTTATTACCTGACTTGAATATGCTTACTTAGGTTTGACTTCTATCATTTTTATTTTTTAGTTTTTTATTTGATCGCCTGAAATCATTGCTTCCTTATCTTTTTTTTTTTTTTGATAACTATTTTTTTAGGTTCCATAAATTTTTAACCAAATTGATCCATTTATTGTTTTGACACGTTTTTTTTAATTAAATTATTCCATTTTTTTCCCAGTTGAATCGATACCATGAGTTATGTTTGTTTACTGTTTTTAAGACAAGATTGCCTCGTCTGAATGTTTTTTTTTTAACCGAATAAATGAAAATATTTGCTTGCTGCAGCGCGGGCCACAAATTTAGTTTGGTTACAAAAGGTGTTTCCCACACAAGTCAAAATTTTGATTCTGTTTACCCCCAAGCATCTACAAGGCCCCCATAAATTAAGTTTTGTTCCTCCACCATCTTTCACGAGCTTGTACCATCAGCTTATAAAACATTGTACCCTGCCAAATCTCCATTACCAAACAAAACAAACCTACCGGCTTGAACACCACAAAACACTCTTCACACAGAACAACAGTCACAAAAAGAACCCGTTTTTCCTCTGCAAAACAAAATCACAATGGCCACGGCCACAAACCTGTATACTTCATATTCTATAATAGCGACCAAAGCCCACAACAACAAAAGTGTCTCTCTTTCGTTACAACCTGGTACTTACACCACTAGCCATGTCAAGTTCACTCTACCAATTCAAAAAAGAACCGGACTTTCAATTTCAGCTGCGAGTACTGCTGCGACACAAGTGGAGGGATCTGCAACTTCTAGCAAAGCATCCAGGACTTTGCCTTTTAGGGTGGGTCATGGGTTTGATCTCCATAGGCTGGAACCTGGGTACCCTTTGATTATAGGTGGGATTGATGTGCCACATGATAGAGGATGTGAAGCTCACTCTGATGGTAACATTTTGATTGATTATCGATGTTTTTTATTTTTTTGTTATTGATTCCATATCAATTGAATGCTTGAGTTCGAAGTTAGAGTTCTGGGATTTAAAAAGATTCGGGCTCTGATCATCCTTTTGGGGTTATTTTTTTTATAGGAACCAATTGGGATATGATTTTGTTTAAGTAGTTTCATTGAATTGCTTGCAGGGGATGTGTTACTTCATTGTGTTGTGGATGCAATATTGGGTGCCCTGGGGCTCCCTGATATTGGGCAGATATTCCCTGATTCGGATCCTAAATGGAAAGGAGCACCTTCATCTGTTTTTATCAAAGAAGCTGTGAGTTTTTATATACTAGTCATGATTATTAGTTAAGTATTTTATGGGTTCTTGGTTGTTTCTTAAATTCTTTTGTGTATTCTTAATGTTTACGTGTATTCATTGTCAATACTTAGTATAGATTCAACTGTGTTCGCTCATTTAGGAGTAGCAAATCACTCACAGGTTCAGATGTGCTAGTCAAGATGCCTTGAGGAATTTGTTCTGCTATGAACACAATGAATAAATCAGATTTGCTTACTTCAAGTTGAGGGTAAGAAAGATTCTATTGCTATGAAAGAAACAAAGAATATCTACACTTTCATAGGCAATAGCAGACACATGTTCGAGTTGAATTGGAGTTACCCTAAATTAAGCAACGTGATTTTCTAACTGTTTTACTTCCCCTGCATGAATTGGCATTTAAAGGTATAGTATATAATCTACAAAGAAGTTGTTCTAATGGTGCTCTAAAATCTCTATGCTTCCTGCTTAATGCCGATGAAATGAAACCTGTGCCTGGAACAACTTCAGCTGTTTCTGGTTTGACTTGGGAGTTCAGGGGAGGGCGGGCAAGGATTCGTCATAGGAAATTACCTTTGCATGATATGTATGTCCTGAAAAAGATAAAAGTGACGCTGTCTATATGATGTATACACCCCTAAAGAAGCGGGTGGGGCCTTTAGCACTGCAGAAAAGTGTTGATAGCACTCCACTATTATTAAGAGAGAAAGATAGATCTAGAGAGAAGTAGAGTGATATTAAAACTTGGTGTAGTGCTAATGGCACCACCCCACAGTAGCCTGTCACCGTGAAATTCTCGGTATAAAATGTTTGTCACTGCAGAAACGATTTTACTTGTATTATTCCTGCAAAAATTATGCATTGGCATGTGTTTTTTAACTCATCTATTTGTGCGATGTATCTGTTGTCCCATGTGTTTTCTTGGCATTCCTACCTTCAAACATGCATAATGTCTTGGTGATGCATATTCCTAGGACTTGCAGAAACAAATTTGTGAATTTAGGATACAAAGAGAAATTTTGGAGAGGAAAGATGAGAATATCAATGTTGTTCCTCAATGAATTATGTTACAGTGATGGGAGTTGATCCTTGTAGAGTTGTTAAAATTGTGACCTTCTAGCTGTTTTGACTCAACTGCATAACCACCTTTCTTACCAAAACTAGTTAAAACTATAACAGTTTCACTATCCAAGTCTCTAATATGCTGCCCCTTCAATCTCTTTGGTAGGTAAGCTATTCTTTCCCTCAATCTTTGTGCCATCTATCACTTCCCCATTCGCATCCGTGACAGTTAAATGTAGCTTAAAGGGGTTTTGGAACAAGCTTTTGACGATGAAACTTCTTATAGTTACTCTCTTGTGGTATTCTTGAACATTAACTACTGTGATAAACAACTGAAATCGTTGGGTGGGATGTTCTCGACTGGAGTGGTTTACTGGCGTTACATTTAGATGTGAGATTATGACTTGTGAGTACTGACATCAAGGAATCTTTTTATATATATATCTGGATAACAACCTGGCAGGATAATCTATCCTGGAAACCATCGTCCATTACGTTTATATCTGAAATTGATTTCATCTACCTTTCTGAAACCTGGGAAATCGTAATGTGAGGTACTCTAAGCAGTTCAGTTATCTGTAATAACCAAATCTTATCCTATGCTTCATTTCAGGTGAGACTTATGCACGAGGCAGGTTACGAGATTGGAAACTTGGATGCTACCTTGATTCTTCAAAGGCCAAAACTGAGCCCACACAAGGAGTCTATCAGGGCCAATTTGTCTGAGCTGCTAGGAGCAGACCCCTCTGTTGTAAATTTGAAAGCAAAAACTCATGAAAAAGTCGATAGCCTTGGTGAGAATAGAAGTATAGCGGCACACACAGTGGTTCTTCTCATGAAGAAGTGAAGTGAATGTCTAGAAATGTATACTGTTTTGGATAGGGAAATTGTACTTCATTGGCATTGTTATATACTGCTACACAAATAAACCACTGTGTCCTCTCAGCTGATATCATCGGTGTCTCGTCTAAACATTTCCCTTTGGTGCAAGTTTATCTGAAGATTGTTTTTTTATGCTAGATATGGTAGCAATTGGTCAGCTTATTAGTGTTTTGCCTTCCCGAGCACCCATTCAGATTGCATGGGATTCGGGTCTCGTATTATATAAATCACCTTGGTTCGAGTCCCTGGCGAGTGCGGGACTGAGTGAGGTTTTTATTTTTAATATGTTCATGTATAATAAACATAACAATTTAATAATGTGCATAAAAAATAAAATAAACAATATTAAAGTTGTATTTGTTCTTACTGTTCAACTTGTTTTGAAATGATTTTAATATATTATGTTAAATTAATTTTTTAATTTTTTATAGAAATACATTGGAACCAGGTTAGAGATAGGACGGGTGCGGTTAGAGGGTGGAGGCATGTAAACCGGCCCCTGCTCACCCCCCTGTTGGTTTGGGTAAAAAAGGGTCTTCCGGGCTAGTTGGAATGGTCATCCGATGGATGGGCTCATATTGCTAGTGTTACATAATGTTTATTGGCCTTTGTTGCAACCAAGAGGGCTTTGTGTGTACAGTGTGGGATTTTTCTTGCCTAATACTATTTTAAAGCCCATATTTAACATACGGATCAGACATGAGTCTCATGACAAAGTTATCATTAACATTTTTTCTGAAGATGCCAAAAGTCAATAATGACAGTAAACATTCTTATCAAGAGTCGATGAGTAAAATTATATGATTTTATGAGTTAGTGTGTGTGTGGAAAATATGTAAAATCAAGTTAAAAATTTAAAAATTAATAAAATCAAGTCAAACTCAGACTGATTTTGCAAATTTAAAAAAACTAAAAAGTCCATTTAGTTTCCTGTTTTCCTTGCTTTTCATTTGCTGAGTTTTGTTTTTTTTTTTTATTTTTTATTTCAAAGCTGGTTCTTCGAGCTTATCTTGTTGTCATTGTTTCTTTCTCTTGATTGTTTTTTTTGGAAGCTCTTCTTTGCTAGTATATAATTAATTAAAAGTTTATAATTTGAGTTTATATTATACATTTTATGTCGTGTTTTTAACAATATTTACATGAAGCAAAATTGGAATTCAATGAGCAACAAGCTTCTTCTAAAGTCGTATGTAGGAGGAGCGGACAACATGTTTTTTCAGCCTTACATGTCTTGCCTCTACTTTGAATGTCAATTGAATTTTCATGTTTCTCATGTTCGCAATTTGGTGTCATCAATTACTTTATTTTTTTTTCAATGGAAGAAACTTAAGAGTACGCCGACCAAACATCCAAAACTTTCAAAACCTAACTCTTGTTTGAACAAATCACTGCCAAATAATAATTATGGTGTTCAATCTCTATCTAATGACCCTAAAAATAATAATAAGAGGCTAATTATCTAAGTAGTGGCTCAACGGTAAGAATTTGGGATCAAGAGATTTGCTCCCTTTGTGGTCTCAGGTTCGAACCTTGTGGTTACTAATATGATGGCCACTGGAGGCTTACATGGTCGTTAACTTCAGAGCCCGTGGGATTAGTCGAGGTACAAGCAAGCTGGTCTGAATACCCACATTAAACTAAAAAAATATAAAATAATGAGAGACTAATCTCACATAAACTTCAATAGTATATATAGCTTCTACTTTACATTGGATCAAAACAAACCTTTACTTCCTAGTAAAATAGAGTATGATTTGACCGAATAAAATGCAGGCAGGGGGATAACATGTGATTATCGGTATAAACAACCTTGTAATTCACACTCTCCCAATTTTAAGATCTTCCTTCATTGAATCATTGGCGTGTGCGTATAACAAATGTGAAAGTTTCAACCCTCCACGTGCGAATTCTATTCTATGAGCTTTGACAGGAACAAAAGTGAAATTCCACTGAAAGTGTAAGAAAGAAAAACAACTTCGATCCATGTGGTCACATTCGTATATTTGGACCATGCATCAGAATTTCACTGGAAGACCCGTATTAGGAGCCACCCTCGTGCTATGCAAATTGTTGACGCATCCACCGTATATCAATGCCACCGTGCATCTTTAACTAATACTGTTTTTATATTTTAAAATAAAATTTATTTTTTTAAATTTTAAATTAATATTTTTTAATATTTTCAGAACATTTTATTTTATTATGCTAATATTAAAAATAATTTTTTTAAAAAATAAACATAAAAAAGAAAGCTCTATGGTCAAACTTTTTGCCTGCCAGTCTGATCTGAGACAAGAAAAAAAGTCAAAAACAGACATATAAACCGCTAGCACGAGTTTCTAGCGTGCGTCTCGTTCGAGAGCATTTATAAAACGGGGGCCAGAAATTTGAATGTGTATGTGAAGATATCTGTGGACCACGTGTGGATGGATCCATCGTGTCCACCGGGAGTCGGAGTGTAGGGGAGGAATAAGGGGGACACAGTCATGATTAGCGGAGTAGGTGTTGCTCAAGTTTCTACTCCTCCTGCTTCAAAGAAGGCGGGTTAAGTTCTTATGTGATAACATAAGTAATAATTCATTCACATTAAAATATATTGAGTTGGAGTTTTATCGCGACTTCTTAATGAGATGGCATAGTATTGACAACCGATATTAAGAAAATAATTAATTCATTTTCCCCATTTTACGTGACTCTTTTTTTTTCTTTTCTTTTCTTTTCTACGGTAAAAACCCCATTCCAATAAATAAAAGAAATGATTGTTAAGTAAATACATGATTACAAGAAACCATAAGGGCTGGGAACAGTTGGGTTTGGTCCATGCATGCTTGAAACGCTCTCAATTCAATCATCTAGCAATGAAGTACATAAATTGTAGAAGCAACACTCACTTCGGCAGGCTAATAGCATTCCTGAGATCACATTAATCTTGTAAGATTATGCGGGGTCTTTGTGGAACCGATTCATCCCACGAATCCTTACAGTTGAAGGTAAAATATGACATTGGACTTGAAAGAATAGTGAATATTAAGTTGGGTTTTCAGTCCATTTATTTTGGTTATGTTGAAAATGGATGGAAAAGCCATCATTTACATTCAATGGACCTTGACAAGAGCACGTTGACCCATACCAAGCTGAAAGAATAAACTTTCGGTGAAGAACATTTTAAAAACACGAACACAAATATATTTATTTTTAAAACAACATGATATCTGTGACTGTGAGGTGTGTATTTATGACATCTTACATTACGTGACTGCCCACGCTTTCGACTCCTCTTAAAGTGGGGACCTCTCACTCCTCTCTTTCCACCGTATCTCATGTAAAGTAAGTTGGCATGCTAATTTGTCTATTTATGTTCTTTAACAGTCTAAAAATAACTGGAAATCTTCGGGAAACATGTTGATTTCGTTGATAAAGATTGTTGATAGAAGCGAATATATTCGAAATGGAATCCTACATGAATTGCGTTCGACCTAATTACGCTATCAAATAGTAAGCAGATGCACTATCGCCAACAAATTAAGCATGAGATTCAATTCACTTGACAGGCGAACTCAAATCCAAATCGAATATAAACTCTTCTAGTTTGATGACCCCGGCCCGTGCTTTCTCTTTCTGGTTTTTGGCCACCCTCTAGAGACACCAACTTTCAATCAAAGTTCTGGAGGTCCACAGAGCAAAAGGGCAAGCAGAAGCAGCTGGGGCAAAAATATGCACGGTTTGGAGCAACTTTTAAGCTTGAGTGCGTAAATGTATCAGGAATTGTTGTTTTTCAAAAAGTTTTATTTATGTTCGGTAAAGTATCAAAATAGTTTATGACATTTGTAATTTGGTGTACGTAAAAACCTATAACGTGAAAAACAGTCTTATTTGATGGGATTTTAGGGTCCTCAAATTATAAAGTCAACAATTTTTAAGCAAATTATTACAATGAATAAGAGAATAAATAATTATTCTTAAAAATAAAAACGTTAGTTGTTAGTTTCATACAATGAATTCTATGAAATTAAAAATATATGAATTCTATGAAATTAAAAATATATTTTTATTGAGAATAGAGATTATAAACCCTTTACTTGTATGATCCAGGAATATTTATATTTCTAGAACCCTGTAGAAAATATATTTCTTAAGGGTTTAGAAGGTTCTTCTACCCTTATAACACTCATTAGAGATAAATATTCATGACATCTCATGTTAACATGGAATGAGATATTATTGACATTAATATTAATGGGGGATAAGAGACGAATATCTCTGATATTAATATTTTATGTTAATATCATACAAATAAGCAAATAGACTCTAATAACCCACTATGGAGCCTATACTCACCTTCAAACCTTTAGCCCTTTATACTTGACATAATGCCAAACTCACGGTTAATGAGTATGACGACGAGTTAGACACATGTCCAATTAGGCTTGGCACATCCGAGGGTGGTGGGTCAAAAAGGTCGCCAAACCCATGCCTAATTGGGCTTGGTGTGCAACCAAGTCTAACACCAAGTCTAAGGGCGATGGACCTGGCAATTCATTAGATCCATGCTTAATTGGGTTAGGCGAGCAATCAAGTCTAAGGTTGTTAGGTCTGATAGCTCGCCAAGCACATGTCCACTTGGGCTTGACATGTAGCTAAGCTTAAGGGCATTAAGTCTGACAACTTTCTAGACCCGTGCTCTATTGGGCTCGACACACAGCCAGACCCCAAGGACGCTGGGTTTGGCAGCTCGTATTACCCTTACTCACTCGGGCTTCACACATAGTCAATCCCAAAAGTGTTGGGTTTGACAATTCACTAGAATTACCGATGAAATTTTAAACGGTATTAGTTCGTCGATAATATTAAATCAATCACCAATAAAATTACAAACAATTCTCTTTGTCGGTGATATGACATACTCATTGATGGAGTTACTGATGGAAATATGCTGATAATTTTTTTGTGGCGCGCTTTTTCCGTATGTGAATCCATTAGTGAGTTTAATTAGCGATGAAATTACTGACATAATAGAAATCACCGAAGATAATTTTTTTGGCAAACAATATCCCTCTGTGTTTCTATCGGGAAAAGTTTTTTCGATAAAATCAATATCTTAATATCGACGGGATAATTCATTGATAATATGTAAAATTCTAGTAGTGATGCATGCATGCATGTATAGACACACGATATATTCAATTTAATTTCATACACATATATAAGAGAATAATGGAGTGTGTCAAAGAACCATCTTAACCCAATAACTTAAGCTGTTAGGTGAGGTACCAAAATATGATTTATATTATTCTCTAACATGCCTTCTCAAGTGAAAGTTCTTTGGGCTTGAAACTTACATATGCCCAAATCACATTGTGCTTAATTTTTATCAAATAAATAAGAATTATAAGATTCGAATTTGTGACTACTTGGTCATCAGACTCTAATACAATATCAAAGAACCATCTCAACCTAATAGTTTAAGCTGATAGATGAGGTATCAAGATATGATTTATATTATTTTCTAATAGAGTGATATCTTGATTCTTCATGAAATATGTTTTAATGTTATTTAAACTATTTTTTATCTCTTTAATCATAGTTTTTTTAATTGCAAATAAGAAAAGAATTTTGTTGACAAGTTTTTCAAATTAGAGCCAAACATTTAAAAATCATGCAAACAAATAAAACGGTTTATCAGTAGGTGTTGAAAATTGCTTTCCTTACAAATAAACAACAAGACAATATAATAAACATTTATGTTCTGTA